>Ga0326729_1000040_pt1 | contig 54619 bp, 41 predicted proteins | sample MHFSIPfraction_2_FD_207744 | JGI IMG/M metagenome (GOLD analysis project Ga0326729, IMG submission 207744) | Lab enriched peat soil microbial communities from Michigan Hollow, Ithaca, NY, United States - MHF6AY SIP fraction | ecosystem: Environmental > Terrestrial > Soil > Wetlands > Peat...
GCGCTGTCTGCCGACGAACCATGCGAGAATATTCTCCGGTCTGGCAGAGGGAGATGGGGGGAGGTATTGTTCCCCCCGGAAAAAGCCCGGCTTTCTGCTTGCATTTTTACATAACAGAATCCAGTTTACGGAGTTCGTCTATAACTGAATAATTTATGGGGCATTACGAGAGTTTTCTGGATTCTTCGCCCGACTTTGTCGGACTCAGAATGACAGATAAAAAATGGCAATACTCAATGGAGAAATCCCTTTTGAGACCGTCTTCTTTGGTTGTGAGGGCGGCGGCATGAATCCCGTCGCGGCGACCATTCTCCAACGTCTCGCCGGTGACGGTGGCTTTGTCTCCGGCGGCGATCTCTGCGGCGAACTGCGGATCAGCCGGAGCGCAGTGTGGAAGCATATCGTTGCGCTTCGCAAGTCGGGATACGCCATCGAGGCGGTGAGCGGCAGGGGGTACCGGCTCGAAAGCCTCACCGGTGCGCCGGTGGCCGAGGAGGTCGCCCCGCTGCTCGAAACCGCGTCGGTTGGCCGGAACTTCATCTATCTGGCGAGCACGGATTCGACCAACCTCCGGGCGCGGGCGCTGGCCCGGGATGGCGCGACGGAGGGCACTGTCGTTGTGGCTGACAGCCAGACCGGAGGCCGGGGGCGGATGCGCCGCGCCTGGGTATCGCCCGCCGGGGTGAATCTTTACTGCTCCATCGTACTTCGCCCGCCCGTACCCTCCGTGCGCGTGCCGGAGATTCCGCTCGTGGCGGCGGCGGCCATCCACGAAGCTGTCGCTGCCGAGTGCCCCGGTCTCAGCGCCTTCATCAAGTGGCCGAACGACATTATCGTCGCCGGGCGCAAGCTTTGTGGTATTCTGTGCGAAATGGAGTCCGAGCCGGACTGCACCCACTTCGTCGTGGTGGGCTTCGGCCTGAACGTCAATCTCGATCCGGTGCCGGAGGAGCTGCGCGACATCGCCACCTCCATCGCCATCGCGTCCGGGCGTCCGGCCTCTCGCGCCCGCTTGCTCGCCGCCGTGCTGAACCGCTTCGAGCGACTCTATCTCGAATGGCTCGACCAGGACGATCTTTCGTTCATCCTGCCCTACCTCGAAGCGCACGCCTGGCTGAAAGGGCGCGAATTGAAAATCGAGCAGCTCATTCGCTTGCTGACTGGCACGGAGGCGGGACTGTCACCGCAAGGCCACCTCCTTTTGCGTACCGCCGATGGCGCGATTCTGCCCGTCAGCTCTGGCGAGGCGCATCTTTTACCCGTCAACCATGAAACAAGACCCGCATGATCTCACGATTGCATCTCGATATTGAAATGGCTTACCGGGTGCTCGATACCGGCGAGCCGGTGTCGCTCGAACTCGCCACGGCGCTCGGCAGCCTGCCGGACTCCGAGGTGCTCGATCTGGTGTCGCTCGCCAACAAGGTCAAGAACCGTCATGCCGCGAACCACGGGGCCGTTCACGCCTGTTCGATCATGAACGCCAAATCGGGGGTGTGCGGCGAGAACTGCCGCTTCTGCGCCCAGTCGAAGCACAACAACGCTAATGTCGAGGTCTACGGGCTGGTCGATGAAGCGCCGGTGCTCGAACAGGCGCGCAACGCCTGGGAGCAGGGTGTCACCCACTTCGGCATCGTCACGAGCGGCTACGGCTACCTGAAAATTACGTCGGAATTCGAGCGGATTCTCGGCATGATCGACCTTCTGCATCACGAATTGCCCGGCCTCTACGTCTGCGCTTCGCTCGGCGTGCTTGGCGACGAGCCTGCCGCCGAACTGGCCCGCCACGGTGTCGCGCACTACAACATCAACATCCAGGTCGATCCGCGCCGCTATGGCGAGCTGATCGCCAACACGCACGGGGTTGACGAGCGGATCGAGACGATCCGGCGGCTCCGGGCGAATGGCATCGGCGTTTGCTGCGGCGGCATCCTTGGCGTCGGCGAAACAATGCAGGAGCGCATCGCTATGATCTTCGCGCTGCGAGAACTCGACGTGACGGTCATTCCGCTCAACGTGCTGGTGCCCATCGACGGCACACCGCTCGAAGGGGCCGCGCCGGTCTCGTTGCCTGAGATCGCCAAAACCTTCGCCATCTGCCGCCTCGCGCATCCCTCGAAGATCATCAAGTTCGCCGCCGGGCGCGAGACGATCATGAAGGATTTCCAGGGACTCCTGATGCTTGCGGGGGCTGACGGCTTCCTCACCGGCGGTTACTTGACCACCCGTGGCCGCGACATCGACGCCGACCAGCAGCTTGCCGAACAACTCTCGAAGTTCTCATGAGCGGCGTCACCACTGCGGCGTCGGGCCGGGTCGAATTGCCAATCGAATCGCACATCGCGGCGGAACTCGAAAAGCTGAAGGCGATGCAGCGCTTTCGCTCCATCCCGGCCACCGGCGAGCGGAGCGGGCGGTTTATCACGGTTGGCGGGCGGCAACTGCTGAACCTCTCCTCGAACGACTATCTCGGCCTTGGCGCTGACCGCGAGCTGTTCCGCTCGTTCCTCGCCGGGATTCGGGATGATCGATTCGATGACGGGCGCTACGCCATGACCAGCTCGTCCTCTCGCCTCCTGACGGGCCACCACCCGGTTTTCGATGAACTCGAAGCCGCGATTGCCGCCGCCTACGGATGCGAGGCGGCGCTCGTCTTCAACAGCGGCTACCACGCCAACACCGGTATCCTGCCCGCGCTCGCCACCCGCCACGACCTGATTCTCAGCGACAAGCTCAACCACGCGAGCATCATCGACGGCCTGCGGATCGCCGAGGCCGAGTTCCGCCGATTCCGCCACGCAGACTGCGATCATCTCGAAGAGCTGCTTCAGGCCGCCGGAGATCGTTACCGGCAGATTTTCATCGTCACCGAATCGGTCTTCAGCATGGACGGCGACCTGGCCGACCTCTGCCGTCTGGTTGATCTCAAGCGGCGCTACGGCGCAATGCTGATCGTGGACGAAGCGCACGGCGTGGGCGTTTTCGGCAACCGGGGCCTCGGTCTCAGCGAGGCGGCGGGGGTGATCCGTGAGATCGACATCATCGTCGGCACCTTCGGCAAGTCCCTCGCCTCCGTCGGCGCGTATGCCGTCATGCGCGGCCTCTTCCGGGAGTACCTCGTCAACACGATGCGCACGCTGATCTTCACCACCGCCCTGCCGCCGATGGCGCTCGCCTGGAGCCTCGCCGCCTTCCGCAAGCAGCTCGGTATGCAGCCGGAGCGCGATCACCTGCTCGGCCTCGCCGCGACGCTACGCATCCGCCTCCGCGAGGCAGGATTCGACGCGCTCGGCGAGAGCCACATCCTGCCGGTGGTGCTGGGCGAAGATCGCCGGGCGGTGACGATGGCCGGGGCGCTCGGCGAGGCGGGCTTTCACGCGCTGCCGGTGCGCCCGCCGACTGTGCCCGAAAACAGCGCCAGACTTCGCTTTTCGCTCCGCGCCGACCTCACCGGCGACGACATCGCTGCGCTTGCCGAAACCATGAAAAGGGGCGCATCGTGAAAGCGGAGTGGATCGTCCGGCAGGGCCTCAGGGATTTGCTGCTCTTTTTCAACGGCTGGGGCATGGATCGCCGCGTGGCCGACTGGCTCGTTTTGGCGTGGTCTGCCGATAGCGGACGCGACATCGCCGTGCTCAACGACTACCGCGACCTCTCGCTGCCCGTATGGCTCGGCGAGGCGATAGCGGACGCGGATTCGGTCGATCTCGTCGCCTGGTCGCTCGGCGTCTGGGCGGCCTCGAACGCGGGACTCGCAAGGATCGAACGCGCCGTGGCGATCAACGGCACGCCGTTTCCGGTCGATGCGGAGCGCGGCATTCCGCCGGAGATTTTCAGCGGAACGCTCGAAGGGTGGAACGACGAGAACCGCAAACGCTTCGAGCGCCGGATGATGGGCGGCGTTCCGGCGGAGGTTGTCGAAAGCGTCCGCTCTCTCCGCTCCGCCGCCGACCAGCAGGAAGAGCTTCGCTCGATTGGCGAGGAGGTCACACATTTTCCGCCAAAATCGTCCGCTTCATGGAGGTTCTCGAAGGCATTGATCGGAGGCCGCGATCTGATCTTTTCGCCGGAGAACCAGCGCCGGGCGTGGCTCGAAGCGGGAGTGCCCGCCGTCGAAATCGCGGCAATGCCCCATTTCCCCTTCACCCATATCGCCGGATGGCGGGAGCTGCTGGCATGAGCGGTAGCATCGACAAGCAGCTCGTGCGCCACCGCTTCCGGCGGGCGCTGCCGACCTACGCCGGGCACGCCGAGGTGCAGCGGCGCATGGCCGCCCGGCTGGTTGCGATGATCGAAAGCGCCGGAGCCGCGCCGTCTCTCGGGCGCGTCTTCGAGTTCGGCTGCGGCTCGGCCATGCTTACCTCGATGCTCTTCGAGCGCCACTTGGCGGAGGCTTTTTACGCCAACGATCTCGTCGCCGAAAGCCGCGTGTTCGTCGAGGCTGCCGTGTCAGGCCGCGAGATTGGAAGGACGGAGTTCCTGCCCGGCGACGTCGAGCGGCTCGATCCGCTGCCCGGCAATCTCGATCTTGTCGTGTCGAACGCCACCTTGCAGTGGCTGCACGATCCGGCGCGATTTTTCGAGCGGCTCTCGGCGTCGATGAGGCCGGGCGGCCTCGTCGTTTTCAGCACCTTCGGCACGGAGAACATGCGCGAGATCGCCACGCTTGGCGAGGCGGCGCTCCCCTACCGGAGCATCGGCGAAGTCGCCGCGCTCGGCGGAACGGCCTTCGAGCTGACCGCCATCGAAGAGGAGATCGTCCGGCAGGAGTTCGAGACGCCCGAAGCGGTGCTCCGCCACATCCGCGAGACCGGCGTGAACGGCGTTTCCAGCCGCGCATGGACGCGCTCGCAGTACCTCGATTTTCTGCAACGCTACCGTGCGGCCTACCCGTCGGGCAGCGGCGTCGCGCTCACCTGGCATCCCGTTTACTGCTGTTTCAGGAGGAAAGAGTCATGAAAGGACAAGTGCTTGCCGTCTCCGGCATCGATACCGGCATCGGCAAAACCGTCGCCACCGGACATCTCGCCTGGAGTTTCGCCGGGGCGGGAGTGCGGACGATCACGCAAAAGATCGCGCAGACCGGCTGCGAGGGCATTTCGGAGGACATCGCCAAACACCGCGAGCTGATGGGCATCCCATTGCAGGAGGCCGATCTCGACGGAACGACCTGCCCGTATGTGTTCCGCTGCCCGGCGTCGCCACATCTCGCCGCCGCGATGGAGGAGCGCGAGATCGACTTCATGGCGATCCGGCGCAGCACCTTCAAATTGCAGAAGCTCTACGATCTGGTGCTGCTTGAAGGGGTTGGCGGGCTGCTCGTGCCTTTGACCGCCGACCTGCTCTTCGCAGATTACATTCGCGACGCGGGTTACGGCCTCGTGCTGGTCACTTCATCGCGGCTCGGCAGCATCAACCACACGCTGCTTTCGCTCGAAGCGTGCGCGGCGCGGCACATTCCTGTCCGTGGCCTCATCTACAACCGGTTCTTCGATTCGGACGAACTCATTGTCGCCGATACACGCAAGGTGATCGTCGCGGCCCTCAAGCGCCTCGGCTACGACGCCGCGCCGGTGATCGATCTCGACGCCAGCGGCCTCGCGGCGACGGCGGACGACTTGCGGCGCATACTCAACCTGCCAGGACGATGATGATGCATCTCGATTTTGACCGCCAGCACCTCTGGCATCCCTACACCTCGATGAAGGAGCCACTGCCGGTCTGGCCGGTCAAAAGCGCCAGCGGCGTGATGATCGAACTCGAAGATGGGCGGCAGCTCATCGACGGCATGTCGTCGTGGTGGGCGGCGATTCACGGCTACAACCACCCGGAGCTGAACCGCTCCGTGACCGTGCAGCTCGGGCGCATGAGCCACGTCATGTTCGGCGGCCTCACGCACCAGCCGGCCATCGAGCTTGGCCGCATGCTCGTCGCTTTCCTGCCCGATCCGCTCGACCGCGTCTTTTTCTGCGACTCCGGCTCGGTCTCCGTCGAGGTGGCCATCAAGATGGCGCTGCAATACTGGCAGGCCGCCGGGCGTCCGGCAAAGAAGCGCTTGCTGACCGTGCGTTCCGGCTATCACGGCGACACCTTCATGGCCCTGTCGGTCTGCGATCCGGTCACAGGGATGCACAGCCTTTTCCGCGGCGTGGTGCCGGAGCAGCTCTTCGCCGAAGCGCCCGCCTGCCGGTTCGACCAGCCGTGGCGCGAGGAGGCCATCGCGGAGATGAAGCGGATGCTCGAAGCTCACGCAGACACCGTCGCGGCGGTGATCATCGAGCCCATCGTGCAGGGGGCAGGCGGGATGCGCTTCTACAATCCGGTCTATCTGCAACGCCTCCGCGAGCTGTGCAATGAGCATCAGGTGCTGCTCATCTTCGACGAAATCGCCACCGGCTTCGGGCGCACGGGCCGGATGTTCGCGATGGAACACGCGGGTATCACGCCGGACATCCTCTGCCTCGGCAAAGCGCTGACCGGCGGCTACATGACCCTCGCAGCTACGGTCGCCACCGGCCACGTTGCCGACACGATCTCGGCGGGAAATCCCGGCGTGTTCATGCACGGCCCCACCTTCATGGCCAACCCGCTCGCCTGCGCGGTGGCTGTGGCGAGCCTCACGCTCTTGCAGTCATACGACTGGCAATCGAGTGTCCAACGCATCGAGCGGCAACTCGCCGAAGGACTCGCGCCTTGCGCCACGATGCCCGGCGTGCGCGACGTGCGGGTGCTTGGAGCTATCGGCGTGGTGGAACTCGACCGCCCGGTCGATATGGCGCGAATCCAGAAGGCGTTCGTAGAGCGCGGCGTCTGGGTCAGACCCTTCGGGCGACTGGTTTACCTCATGCCTCCATTCATCATCGGCGACGAGGAGCTTGCCCGGCTCACCTCTGCGGTCTGCGAGGTAGTGCTGCACCTCACCGGGAACCGGTGACGCTCGCTCAGAGATGCGCCGAGCGTTGCATATCCGGGTGCTCGAAGCGGTTGTAGGCGAAGGTGATGCCGATGGCAAACGCAATCGCGCCGACGCCGAGCAGTACGCTGAAGTAGGGCGGCGCGGTCAGCGCGAGCCGAATGAGCAGCGTGGCGACCGCGAAGCCGGAGTTCCGGAAAACGATCGGGTAGCTCGAACTGTAGCGCAGCGAGATCAGCACCAGCAGCAGATCGCTGAAGATGAGGATCGTGAAAAAGAGCGAAAAGAATTCGTTCGTGGCCGTGCCCTTCAGATACTTCACACCGTCGAAAGCGCCGATGACGAAAAAGATCACGAGGAGCAGGAGCGAGATAATCTTCTTGATGGCAATGAAGTCCGCCGTGGCCTCCTTGTCGCGGGTGATGGCGCGATGACGCTGGAGTCTGTAGTAGACGCCGAGCAGAAGGAATATCAGGAGACCGCCGCCCGCATAGGCCAGCATCAGAAGCACAGGTTTCAGCGCCTCCGCCCAGACCAGCGGCTCGCTGAAGTGGACAAGCTCGCTGAAGGAGTGGCGCAGCAGAATGAGCGACAGGATTTCAAACTGCTTTCCGACCGACACCGACACCGATTTGGCGAGGCTGAACACCAGCCCGAACACTTCGAGACCGAGCAGCATCGAAAGCGCCGTGTTGATCGCGTAGTAGTGATTCCTCGGTAAAATGGCTGAGAGTTCCGCAGGAAGCCATCCCTGGCGGGCAAGCTCGATCAGGGCAATCGATGAAAGAAACGCCAGAATCAGCAGATTGGCCGCGATGCGCTCCGTGCGCCGCTCCTCCCAGAGTTTCTCCAGCGAATCGTACAGGGCGACAAAGCGCCTGAAAAAAGGAACCATAGCTTCATCTGTTTTTACGCGCCATCAGCCGGTCAACCGGCAATCACGCATGATTTTCCGTCATGATCACAAAATAATGAAACCAGATCATTCTTTCCGATGGACGCGAATGATCGACGTGCATTTCACGCTGGCGTGACGCATCAAAAAAGCCTTTTCCCGCCCGCGCATCGCCACCGCTCAAAGCGGTTCCTGCGGTCTTGCGAGACAAACGGGGGATATTGGTATATTACGCAAAGCATAGCCGGGTCGTACTCCAGACCTGTCTTTTCATGAACGGCTGATAAGACAAACATCATGAATCAGGTGATTCGGATGACTTGCCTGACAACGGCCAATGCTTAAGAATCCTGATACAATCATGACGGTAACTATCAGGGTACAGTAAACAATGCCAAAAGTGGAGAGATAATGACGATCTGATCACTGTTTAGCTTACAGACTCAGTTGCTCTGTTAATTCAACTATCTGCATGGAGTCAAGATGCCACACCATGTGTTTGTTATCATGCCCTTCGGTACGAAAGAGGGAATCAACTTTAACAAGGTGTATGACGATTACATCAAGCCCGCTCTCGAACAGCAGGGCTATGAGGTTTTCCGGGCCGATAAAGCGTTAGCGGCTGGAGAGATCCGTGAAGAGATGTTCCAGGAGCTGCTGCTTGCCGATCTTGTCGTAGCCGATCTGTCGATTGACAATCCAAACGTCTGGTATGAGCTTGGAGTCCGGCACGCCCTTCGCTCGCGAGGCATCGTGCTGATCCAGAGCCAACGGGATAAGCAGCCATTCGATGTCTATACCGACCGTAAACTGCACTATCATCTCAAGGGTGACGCGCCTGATCCCGCGTTTCTTCAACAAGACATAGCGGCTCTTGGCGCGATGGCCAGCAACACGATGGCTTCATGGCAGGGCAAAAAGATCAGTCCGGTCTACCAGCTTTTGCCGAACCTTCAGGAGCCGGACTGGAAATCGCTTCGCGTCGGCGGTGTCTGCGAGTACTGGGAGTTGTATGACAAATGGGAGAGCCGTCTTGAATTGGCGCGAACCGAAGGCCGTATTGGCGATATGCTGCTTCTGGCCGACGAGGCCCCGGCCTCTTTTTTCCGGGCGGATGTCTGGTTCCGCACGGGCAAGGCGCTGCTCAAGGCGTGCCGCTACGATTTTGCGCTCGAGCAACTGGAGGAAGGGCTGAAGATCGATCCTGGCAATCTCGCGGGATTGCAGAATAAAGGCATCTGTCTGCAACGGCTTGCGATTGAAAAAAAGCCCAACTATTCAATCGACAAGGCGAGAAGACATGATCAGAGCATACTGAGGCAGGAGCGTTTCAGCAATGACCCTGAAACGTGGGCGCTGCTTGGCCGTGTTGACAAGGATGCCTGGATTGAGGAATGGCATCAGCCCGGCAAGAGCGCAAGCGAGATGCGAGATGCCGCCGTCGCGGCGGATGCGTCGTTGCGACAGGCCATCGAAAGCTATACCAAAGCCTACCGGTTCAATCCGGCTCACTATTATTCTGGCATCAATGCGCTGACCCTCATGTGCCTGCATCGTCATTTGACAAGGCAGGACAGGTATAAGCAGCACGACATTGAGGTGATGACCGGCGCTGTCAGGTATGCGGCCGAATGTGAGGATGAGCCTGAAAACTTTTATTGGGCCAGGGCCACCATGGGCGATCTCGAGGTGCTTACCGGCACGCCGGGAAAGGTCAGGGAGTACTACGGCGAAGCGGTGGTTAAAAACGACAAGAAAAAGTTCGATCCTGACTCGACGCTCAAGCAGCTCAGGTTGCTCAGGAATCTCGAGTTTCGCCCCGAGCAGGTTGATGCCGGTATCGAGGTTCTTGAACGCGCCCTGAAGCGACTCGGCAAATCCGATGAGCGCCACGAGCCTGAAAAGGTTTTTCTGTTCAGCGGTCACATGATCGACAAACCCGGTCGGAGCGAGCCGCGATTTCCCGCTGAAAAAGAGGACTCCGCCGCGATGAAGATCGCCGAGGTGCTCGACGGCTTTGGCGCGGGGCCTGATGACCTGGCCCTTACTCAAGGCGCTTGCGGTGGGGATATTCTTTTTACCGAAGCCTGCGTCCAGCGAGGCGTCAAGGTTCACTGGATGCAGCCCTTCCCGGAACCCGAATTCATTCAGGACTCGGTGGTGTGCAGCTATGAAGCGTGGCGTTCCCGCTATTTAAATGTGAGAGATAACGCAAGGATTCCAATAAGAACTGCGCCCGTTGAGTTAGGAGAACCCCCGAGGGCCTCAAAGCCCGGCTACCCTTACGAACGATGCAACCTCTGGATGCTCTATACGGCGCTGGCCTATGGCATCGACAAGGTGCGTTTTATCTGTCTCTGGAACGGCGCTGGCGGTGATGGCCCCGGAGGCGCGGCCCATATGTTCAATGAAGTCAACAGGCGCACCGGTCAGGTGCGATGGATCGACAGCCGGACCCTATAGCGCTTTGTTTCCAGTGGGGCATCCGATCAGGTCAATACCATACAACAGAAGAGATGGGGGCGATATGAGCGAAGCATTAAAAGAGCGCTTTTTGTCGAAAAGCCCCAAAAAGGTACTGTCGCTCGATGGCGGTGGTATCCGGGGCGTACTGACGCTGGAATTCCTTGAGCAAATCGAAACCTTGCTCGGAAAACGTAGCTCCAATCCGGAAGAGTTCCGTTTGTGCGATTACTTCGATCTGATCGGAGGAACATCGACCGGTTCGATCATTGCCGCCATGCTTTCGTGCGGCTTTTCTGTTGGAGAGATCAAGAAGCTCTACCGCCAGTTGGCCGATGAGGTGTTTCAGCGATCAGTGCTGCGAGATGGCTTATTCGTGTCAAAATTTCCCGAAAAGCCGCTACGGAAAGCTCTTGTAAGCTATCTCGGCAAAGAGACCACTCTTGAGAGCGACAGGATACGCACCGGACTGATGATCATGACCAAGCGTCTCGATACCGGCAGTCCCTGGCCGTTGCACAATTGTCCGTTTGGACCCTATTTCAATCCGAAGCCAGGCAGTGGCGACGCCATCGCAAACAAGGATTTCCTGCTTGCCCAGATTGTCAGAGCCAGTACGGCTGCGCCCCATTTCTTCAAACCGGAAAAGATCGTTGTCGCGACCAACGAGCTGGGCGAGAGCGTTGAGGGAGCTTTCGTCGATGGCGGCGTGAGCACGGCCAACAACCCGGCGCTTCAGATGCTTATGCTTGCCAGCCTGAAGGGATATGGCTTCAACTGGCCCCTTGGACGCGAGCGCTTGTTGCTGGTCTCCATTGGAACGGGCGAATTCCCGATTCGAATGAAGACCAAAAAGGTGATGAAGATGTCGGCTATCGATCTGGCCATCCGTTCGCTGATGTCGATCATGCATGACAGCGATGCGCTTGTGCAGACGCTTCTCCAGTGGATGGGTAACACAAAAAATCCGTGGTTGATTGACAGTGAAATCGGTGACCTTTGCAGCGACAAGCTGGGCGGACATGACTTGCTGACCTATGTGCGCTACAATGCCAGAATCGACAACCGGTGGCTGCAGGATACCACCGGCAGAGAGTATACTATGAGCGACGAGCAGATCGAGGAGCTTCAGGAGATGGATAAGCCGGGTAATGTCAATACATTGTCCGATATTGGAAAAAATGTCGCTCCTTTTCAGGTCAGGGAAGAAGATTTTCCCGCTGCGTTCGATTCAGCGCGGTGATTTTCTCTGATGGCCTCAAGACGTCGCTTGTATTATGATCGGGAATCCTTACGTTGTCACAACATGAATCAGAACATTGTCATCAGGGATGAGACGCCGGAGGATACTGGCGCGATCACCGATGTTACCGTCGCGGCGTTCGCGACGCTTGAGGTCAGCCAGCACACCGAGCAGTTCATCGTCGAGGCGCTCCGTGCGGCTCATGCGCTGACGGTCTCGCTCGTGGCGGAGCTGGAGGGGCGCGTGGTTGGTCATATCGCCTTCTCGCCGCTGACTATGCCGGACGGCGCAAGCGGCTGGTTCGGCCTCGGCCCGGTTTCGGTGCTCCCGGAGTACCAGCGGCAAGGCATCGGCGGCGCGCTGATCCGCGAAGGTCTCGCCCGGCTTCAAAAGCTCGGAGCGAAAGGGTGCTGCCTGGTCGGCCATCCGGAGTACTACCGGCAGTTCGGATTCGTCAACCCGGCGGGGCTGGGGCATGAACATGTGCCGCCGGAGGTCTTTTTCGCCCTCTCGTTCGACGGAGATATGCCGCAGGGCACGGTAACATTCCACGAAGCGTTCATGGCGGACGGCTCCGCTTCATAAATTGATAACTTTTTATCAGAAATCGATATGGATGAAAAATTTGATTATAAAAGAAGCTACGAGTTGACTACCGCAGAGTATGAGGAACTTGAAAACTTCCTGCTGAACGAGTCGGAGCTGACGCATCCCATGAACCTTGATGCGCTCGACGGCTTCATGACCGCCCTGATCATCGGTCCCGATACGATCATGCCAAGTCAGTGGCTGCCACATGTCTGGGGTTCTGCCGGAACCTCTGGGGCGCCTGTTTTTCAGTCTGATCAACAGACAGAACGGATAATTGGATTGATCTTGCGGATGATGAATTCGATTGCGCAGTTGCTTGAAGAGCAGACTTCCGATTATGCGCCGTTACCGGACAGTTCCACTTTCGACAACGATGAAGCCCGGCGTAAATCGGCCAGATTGTGGTGTCTCGGATTCATCGAGGGCATAAATATCAGACCCGCCTCGTGGAACCCTTTGTTAAAGGATGAAAAGGGGGCTACGACTATACTGGCCATCTCAATCATTGCGGGTGTGTTTCGCGACAAGCTCACACTGGATGAAGAGAAAGAGTACGAGTATTGGAAGTTGATTCCTGATGCCGTACTTGAAATCAGGGATTTCTGGATGCCGCATCGTCACCGGGTCGTGGAGAGCGCCCGGCAAGCAAGAGCAGATGACATCGGCAGAAACGACCTCTGCCCCTGCGGCAGTGGTATGAAGTACAAAAAGTGCTGCGGAAAGTGAGGAGCGTGAAGCTTCATCCTTTTCCGCATCGAGCAGAGGCTGGATTGCGAATCATCCCGTCAGCCTCCTGTCCCGGGAAATCACGCTGCTGACGGGTTCAATCATCTCCTCCCCATGGATAACTTCAAAGGTCTCGACTTTCTGGCGATGATGCCGGAGAGCGAGACCTTTCCATGCTTTTCTTATGCTCAACGGCTTCGGGGTTGGCAGAACGACCGCTTGTCCGTCACTCATCCAACTATGCTGGAAGCTCCCGGGATTTAAACGCCGCAGTTCATCCCCGCCGCGCCACTCAGTGGCACGAGGCGCAGCTTCTGGTCGTGCGGCGATGGAGTTCGTCGTCGGGCGCGCCGTTGTTCGCCGGGCGGCTGTCGTTCCGGTACTCCGCGCTCGCTCCGGCGGCCTCACCCCGGTCGGCGAGTTGCGGCGAGGCGTGCCGCCACGCTTCATCATCATCGAAATGGTGGTGATGCGACCGTTCCGAAAATTCCTCTCTCTGGCCGTAAGCCGCATCCCGGTCGCCATCGTTGCGTTCGACCGCTACGGCACTGTCGATGCCGGTTTTCAGGCCGCCTGAAACGCCGGGAATGTGCAGGGCGGTGACGACGGCGATCAGCGCTGTGGCGAGGAGCGTCGTCAGCAGTTCGGGATGGCGCTGTCTGGCGGTTCCGGCGCTCTTTTTCAGGTACGAGAAAAACAGCTCCCGGTTCACGCCGAACAGGTGGTAGAGCGAGAGCAGGGTGAAGAGGATGCCGAATACGATGTGCTGGTCGAGCCAGACCGGTTTGGTGACTCCGCCGAACTCCGCCGCGCCACCAAAGCTGGCGATGCGTGGAAAAGCCCAGAGAATCACGCCCGACAGGAGCAGAATGGTGAAGGAGAGCAGCAGTCCGAAGCTGGTGGCTTTGCGCCGGTTGAATGATGGTTTCATCGTCTGTCGCGGTTTAACGTCGTTATCAGTCATGGATACGCTGTTCGACGTTCATCATCCCGGAAACCTGCGTCGGAATGTTGTCTCGCGGTTATTGCTCCGGCAACAAAAAATCGCAATTGCCGCCATTGTAAGATATTGGGCTAAAGCCCTGATTTATTTTGTTTTATTCGCATACCCCGGACTGAAGTCCGGGGTAACTGTTTAAGAGTTTCAATGGCCGGAGTAATAACGGAGCCTCGTCGGCGCGGACGTATGGTGAGCGGGATTCGTCGTGGTCTTGGCTCAGATATTCAGCGAGCGAATGGGGAGAGGGGGAAAATCCTTGAGGGAGTGCATAAAAAAAGGCATTTCACTGACCGCCATGGTGCCAACGGGAGGGTTGTCTGGCGCTTCAGGCGGTCAGGAAATGCCCTGTGAATTCGATAATCGTTACCGGCTCGCGGCGTTATCCCCAGATATCCTTGCAGATATTGGTGTACCACCCTTCGGCGAACAGCGCCTCCTGTTCGAGCTGGTCGTCGCTGGCGTCGGCTGGCGTCAGACCGCCAGAGCCAGGAATATCGATGATGCCGGTCGCCGAGAACTGGTAGACTCCAGCCACGGATATGCCATATTTCGGCCCGATCAGGCTGTAGCAGGTGTTGACCAGTGACGGCGGAGCCGGATCCTGCCCGCGCAGCAGATTGACGATGGCCGCCGCGGCAACCTTGCCCTGGCTGCTGGCCGCGAAACCGGATTTCGGCATCGCCCCGGCAACGCAGGCATCTCCGACGACGTGAATGCCCTTGTGCAGGGTCGATTCGAACGACGACGGATTGACCGGACACCACCCTTTTTCGTTGGTCAGCCCGGCATCGAAGGCGAGCTTGCCAGCTTTCTGCGCCGGAATGATGTTGATGACGTCGCCCTTCACGCCGCCGAGGTCGGTTTCGAGGGTCATCTTGTCAGCGTCGAGCTTCAGCACCTTGCCGCCACCCGTAGCGCTGCGCCATTCGATCATGCCCGGATAGAGCCGATCCCACCCTTTCGTGAAGAGCCCCTGCTTGGAGAACTTCTCCTTGGCGTCGAGGATGACGATCTTCGATTTTGGCTTGTGCGTCTTCAGGTAATGGGCGACGAGGCTTGCCCGCTCGTATGGGCCTGGAGGGCAGCGGAACGGATTGTCGGGCGGGCAGATGACCACCGTGCCGCCGTTTTTCATCGCATGAAGCTGCCGCTGCAACAGAAGCGTCTGCGGCCCGGCCTGCCATGCGTGAGGAATTTTCGATTCGGCGATTTTCTGGCTGTATCCCGGAATGGAGTCAAATTTAAAATCGATACCGGGTGACACGACGAGACGGTCATAGCCGATCGTCCTTCCGCCAGCGAGCTTGACTGTGCCTTTCGCGGCATCCACGCCGACGACCCTGTCAGCAATGACATTCACGCCATGTTTGGTGCGAAGCGCCGTATAGGTCTGGGTGATCTCCTTCATGGTTTTCAGGCCACCAAGCACCCAGTTGCTGAATGGACAGGTGATATAGGCAAGCTTCTGCTCGATAAGGGTTACGGCCAGCGATGGATCGAGCTTACGGAGATATTTGGCCGTGGCCGCGCCGCCGAATCCGCCGCCGACAATCACCACATGTTTTTTCGCTCCACCGACTGCCAGCGAAGTGCCGCTCATGCCGAAAAGACCGAACGCCGAACCGGCTACGCCGGAGACAAGCAGTTTATTGAAATCACGTCTTGAAATACTCATGCGTCTTATCCTCCGGTTAGTTTTTCTTTTTCGACAGATTACCGAAATATTCGGCAATCAGATGAATCTCCTCGTCGGTATACCCTTTGGCGTGTCTCGACATCACGGTTGAGGTGCGAGCGCCGGATTTGAAATCGCGAAGGGCGGATTCGATGTAGCCGGTGGTTTTTCCGTAAATCGACGGCATGATGCTCGCGCTTTTGCCATCCGTGCCGTGACAGCCGGAGCAGGAAAGCGCCAGAATCTGGCCACGTTCACGAAGCTTGACCGGGTCGGTGATCGGAGGCGCGACCGGGGCCGGAGCCGTTACCGTCGGCGTTGCGGCAGGCGCGGGCGCATCGGCGGCAAGCACGGTACTACTGGCCTGAAACAGCGGTACTACAGCGAACGCCAGGCCCAGCATTACGTTCTTTTTTGGAAGCATAACTGGTTCTCCTTATTTAACATTGCATGAACTTGATCGAAGTGAAGTGAAACAGACGAACAACGAACGTTGATAATCATCGAAAAAAGTGCCGACCACCCTGACCGGCGGAACGATCTCTTGATAACAGGCGGAATCCGGAAAGAAAAGAATTGAATCTCGACAGGGCTCGAAACAATTGTTAAATATAAAAAGAAGTGCGTTACGGCGCAAGAGCAATAACTATACAATCCTCAAGATATATAGTTATAAATAAATAGTGATGAACAGACTCGGGATTTGAAAGCGACGGGGTGTCGCATCAGTCATTCAGCAACCATCCATCCCCTCTTTCTTCCACGGTTTTTATATGTGCTGGCCTTTGGCTACTTTCAGGATCATCTTCAATCAATTTCAACCAGCCACCTTATGTCCGAAGAGCCTCTTGTTACGGGCAATTGCATCGATTATCCAGTACCGGTCTACAGTTACCGCCGGAGAGTTACCCGGGAAGTTCCATTTGGCGTGATCTCGCTGGGCGGATACCTGCCGATCCGGGTGGAGTCGATGACCACTGCGCACACCATGGACACGGCGGCTTCGGTGGAGCAGTGCAGACGCCTGTACGAGGCGGGGTGTGAAATCATCCGGCTGACGGTGCCGACCGAAAGGGATGCGGAGAACCTCAAAAACATCCGCGAGCAACTTCGCCGCGATGGCATCGACACGCCGCTGGTGGCCGACATCCATTTTTCGGCAAAGGCGGCCATGAAGGCGGTGGAGTTTGTCGAGAACATCCGCGTCAATCCGGGCAATTACGCCACCGGCGCGAAGTTTTCGAGCGAGGATTACACCGAGGAGGAGTATCGCGCCGAGATCGACAAGGTGCGCGAGGAGTTCACGCCGCTGGTCAGAAAAGCCAAGTCACTTGGCGTGTCGATGCGCATCGGCACCAACCACGGCTCGCTCTCCGACCGCATCGTGAGCCGTTACGGCAACTCGCCGGAGGGCATGGTGGAGGCGGCGCTCGAATTCTCCAGAATTTGCGAGGACGAGGGGTACTACGACCAGCTCTTTTCGATGAAGTCCTCGAACGTCCGGGTGATGATCCACGCCTACCGCCTGCTCGTCGCCCGCGCCGATGCGGAGCTGCGCTACGCCTATCCGCTGCATCTCGGCGTGACCGAGGCGGGCGACGGCGACGAGGGGCGCATCAAGTCAGCGATGGGCATCGGCGCGTTGCTTGAAGATGGCCTCGGCGACACGATTCGCGTGTCGCTGACCGAAGACCCGGTCAACGAAGTGCCGGTCGGTTTCGCTATCGTCAAGAAATACAACGATATGCTGCTGGTTCGTGGCGACCGGGCGCACCTGCCGGTCAAGCATGTGGTCGAGCACGAGCGGAAGAACATCGGCCATGTGGAACTGCCGTTCGAGCCGTTCGGTTACTCGCGTCGCCCCTCCGTCAGAATCGACGGCGCGGGCATTCCACTCGGCGGCGACGCTCTGCCGGGTGTCGAAACCGCCGCCCGTGCGCCGATTACCGATACCGCCGCGCTTCACGACGAGATCGTCGCCCGGCTCGATCCCGACAAACCGGTCGATGCGATCCGCTCGGAGCTGGTGAGCGTTGGCGTCGGCAGCGCCGAGGATATTCCGCTCGTCGAAGAGTTGCTCGATTCGCTTGGCGAACTTCGCCAGAAGATCGTCGTTTCAACCGCCGACACCTCGATTGTTTCCGCGCTCTTGCCGCTCTGCGGACGGGCAAGGCTCGACATCGTCGAAGGCGAAACGCTCGGCACCGGCTTCATCGAATCGCTTCACGACAGGAATGCCGCCATCGAGTTCTGCTTCATCCACGAAAACTCTTCGGAGAATGTGCCCGCCGAGGTGCTGACGCGCCTCGCCTCGAAGCTCAAGGCGCGAGGGTTGCAGCAGGTCATGCTCTCTATCGTCTCCGACGAGCCGCTCTATCCGGTGCGCAAACTCGCCCTCGAACTCAAAAAAGCCGGAATCGACTATCCACTCGTCGTGCGCTACCGGCGGCTCGACGGGGAGCGCTCCGGCGTACTGGTTCAGAGCGCCATCCAGGCGGGTACGCTGTTCTGCGACGGCATCGGCGATCTGGTCGCGCTTGAAACGAACATGTCGTCGAGCGAAGAGGTCAGTCTGGCGTTCAACATCCTTCAGGCGGCCCGGATCAGGATGTCCAAAACCGAGTTCATCTCCTGCCCCGGATGCGGTCGCACCTACTTCGAGCTTGAAAAGACCACGGCGCAGATCAAGGCGCGGGTCTCGCACCTCAAGGGGCTGAAGATCGGCATCATGGGGTGCATCGTCAACGGCCCCGGCGAGATGGCCGACGCCGATTTCGGCTACGTCGGTTCCGGCAAGGGGCGCGTCAGCCTCTACGTCGGCAAGGAGTGCGTCGAGGAAAATCTGCTGGAGAGCGCTGCGCTGGAGCGCCTGATCGAGCTGATCCGCCAGAACGGCAAGTGGGTCGATCAGGTATGAATTTCTATACGCTGATCACTGGAGCCTCCACGGGCATCGGCAAGGTGCTTGCGGAGGATTTCGCCAGAATGGGCAACAATCTGGTGCTCGTGGCCCGTTCGAAAGGCAAGCTCGAAGCGCTGGCCGATGATCTGCGTCGAACCTCTGGCATCGAGGTTCACGTTTGCGCTCAGGATCTTTCGGTGGTCGATGCGGCGTCGAAGGTCTTCGAATTCTGCGAGCAGAACGGTCTCGCCATCGACAAGCTTGTCAACTGCGCCGGATTTTCAATCGCGGGCAACTTCGAGCGGATGGACGAGGAGGCGTTCGTGCAGATGGTCATGGTCGATATGGTGGCCGTGGCCGCGCTGACCCGCCGGTTTCTGCCCGCGATGCTCGCCCGACGCCGTGGAACGGTGGTCAACATCGCCTCTATCGCCGGATTTCAGGGAGTGCCGGGCATGGCGTGCTACTCCGCCTCCAAGGCGTTCGTGGTCAATCTGACCGAAGCGCTCTTCATGGAACTTCAGGGGACAGGAGTCCGCATCTTCGCCGTTTGTCCCGGATTTATCGACACCGACGGTTTCTTCAGCCGGGCCGGGCACGACCGGAGCAAGATCAACGTGCCGGTTTCCAGCCCGCAGGTTGTCGTCAAAGCTGTCCGCCGGGGGCTTGCTGGAAATGCCATGCTGATTCTGCCAACCTTTTTCGATCGCTTGCTGGTGTTCTCACAGCGATTCGCGCCCAGGAAATTTGTAGTCTGGGTGGGCAACTTCCTGGCAGGAGCAATGGAAAAACGGTGAGCGCACTTTTGTCCACCTCGTCCACGCCGTCCACAACGTCCACTGTCGCCCGGCCTTACAATTCTACGCCTTCCGATCCGCCAGCCATTGGCGGACTTTTTGCATGACTTCGATTTGCGTCGCGGCGCGGCTCAAGGCGCTACGCCACTGGTCGTCGCCGGCCATTTTGCTGATCTGGCCGAGCAGTTTGATGTGGCTGTCGGGGCGGTCGATGGGGGAAAGCATGAGGAACATGATTGAGGCGGTGTTGCCGGAGTCGGTGTCGATGATGCCGAGCTTGCTGACGCCGACGGCGAGCACCGGCGCGGTCAGCCCTTCGAGCCGCGCGTGGGGAATGGCGATCTCTTCGCCGATAAAGGTCGCCCCCTGTTTTTCGCGTTCGAGGAGCGTGCGCCAGGCGTAATCGAACGGAATCGTGGCGTGGGTCGCGCAAATTGCTTCGAGCAACTGGCGTATCGCCATCTCTTTTTCGAGCACCTCGTGCCAGAGCAGCACGTTGGCGTGAAAAATCGGCGCGTCGCGCTCGTCACGTTGGCGTTTACGGTCACTCCTTGAAAACAGATGCTTCCGCAGATCGGTGAGATAAGCGTCAGCCGCGTCCGTCTGCGGCTGTTCCGCGGTGCGGCGCAGATCGGCCACCACAATCGTCATGCCCCGGCTCTCCTGAATCAGCCGTTCGATCATCGAGCGTCGGCCCAGCAAACGCTGCCACAAGGGCTGCTTGCGCCCCGAGTTGCCGACCACGATGTGACCGACGCGATACTCCCGGGCGAAGTGGAGAATGGTCGCGACGGGGTCGTCGCCCTTGTACATGAAGACCGTCGCGCCGAGTTGTTGCGCCAGCGTGAGCGTGTTCGACATTTTCCGCTGGGTACCGGCCTCGACCGTTTCTGGCGTTTCGGTAAGCCGTTGAACGTAAACGGCGTACCAGTTCCGGTTCAGGCGTCCGGCGATTCTCGATGCGTATCGAAGCAGCGCCGCGCTGTTTTCGGTGCGCGAGCTGAGGCAGACCATCACCTGGTCGGGACTCGAAACCGCATCCTCCTCCGCCGGACTCCGGCGGCTCAGGTCGATCTGCGCGGCCACTTCACGTAGCGTCAGCTCCCGGAGCTGTTCGAGGTTGTCCTCCCTGAAAAAATTGGAGAGCGCGGACTCCGCATTTCCGGCAAGATAGACCTTGCCCTCCTTCAGGCGCTGAAGCAGGTCTTCGGTCGAAATATCGACATTGACGAGCTGATCGGCCTGCAAGACCACCTTGTCGGGCACTCGCTCGCGGACTTTGACGCTCGTCGCCAGCTCGACGGTTTCATAGAGGCTTTCGAGATGCTGGATGTTGAGCGTCGAGATGACATGAATACCGGCAGCGAGAATCTCCTCGACATCTTGATAGCGCTTGGCGTTGCGCGATCCGGGCACGTTGGCGTGCGCAAGCTCATCGACCAGCACCACCTCGGGACGCCGCGAGAGAATGGCGTCGATATCCATTTCGGTAATTTCGATGCCGCGATAGCTGAGGCTTCGCCTCGGGATGATTTCGAGGTTTTCGAGCAGCGCCTCGGTCTCCGGCCTGCCGTGCGTCTCGACGATGCCGACGACCGCGTCGATCCCCTGGGCACGAAGCCGCCGCGCTTCGTGCAGCATCTGCCAGGTCTTGCCAACCCCCGCGCAGTAACCGAGATAGAGCTTCAGCCGACCCCGCTGCGAGCGCTGGATCATCTGAAGAAATGCATCCGCCCTGTTTTGTTCCATCGAATGGGTCTCCGGGAGTTGCTAACGGCGCGAAAATGCAGAGTTCTGCGCCGCATCGAGTGCCATGTTCAAAGCAAGAACATTGACAAGTCCTTCGCCGCTCCAGAAGGGGCGGTTTTTTGATGCATTCCGGCGAATTTCAGCCTCGACCGTGGCGAGGGGCATAGCTCTTGCCTGCGCCACTCTCGGGGCCTGCCAGAGCGCGGCTTCGAGCGTTATGCAGGGATCGAGGCCGCTGCCCGAGGCCGCCACCAGATCGGCGGGAAGCGGTCGCGTCGCATCCGCGCCGAATGCCGCGACGGTTTTCTCGGCGCGATCCCGCACTTCGGGGCCTGCGGGCGACAAATTGCTTCCGCCGGATGCGGTTGCGTTGTAGCTGACCGCCGATGGCCTCGGCCAGAAGTACTCCGGTCGATTGAACGCCTGCGCGATCAGGCGGCTGCCGACGACCTTGCCGTCGCGATCCCGGACGAGCGACCCCGACGCGAGTTCAGGAACCGCGACGCGGGCGAAGCTCCAGATTGCGAGCGGGTAGAGGGCGCCGCACAGCAGGATGGTTGCCAGCGTGATTCGCAGCGAGGCGGCGAGGTTCGCGCCCGTGTTTTCAAAGATAGTGCTCTTCATGCGGGTATCCTCCTTCAGAACAGGCCGGTTATTGAAAGCGCCATGTCGATCAGCTTGATGCCGACGAACGGCACGATCACGCCGCCGAAGCCGTAGACGAGCAGGTTGCTCCGCAAAATCGCTTCGGCTCCGAGCGGGCGGTATTTGACCCCCCTGATGGCGATGGGAATGAGCATCGGGATGATGATCGCGTTGAAGATCAGCGCCGACAGAATCGCGCTTTGGGGCGAGGCGAGGCCCATGATGTTGAGTACGCGCAACCCCGGAATGGCCAGGAGGAACATCGCCGGAATGATGGCGAAGTACTTGGCCACGTCGTTGGCAATCGAGAATGTCGTCAACGCGCCGCGAGTCATCAGGAGCTGTTTGCCGATCTCGATGATCTCGATCAGCTTGGTGGGGTCGCTGTCGAGATCGACCATGTTGCCCGCCTCTTTGGCCGCCTGCGTGCCCGAGTTCATCGCCACGCCGATGTCCGCCTGCGCGAGGGCCGGAGCGTCGTTGGTGCCGTCGCCCATCATGGCGACGAGGCGTCCGCCCTGCTGCTCTTTGCGGATATAGGCGAGCTTGTCCTCGGGTTTGGCCTCGGCGATGAAGTCATCGACGCCCGACTGCCGGGCGATCTCCGCAGCCGTCAGCGGATTGTCGCCCGTCACCATCACCACGCGCAGTCCCATCGAGCGCAACCGCCGGAAGCGGTCGGTGATGCCGGGCTTGAGCACATCCGCCAGCTCGACGACCCCCAGCGCACGGTTGCCCTCGGCCACGACGAGCGGCGTCATCCCCCGGCGGGCGACTGAATCGGCCATGCCCTGAAGCTCGCCGGGCATCACGCCGCCAAGCTCCGCAAGATACTTCCTGACCGCATCGCCCGAACCTTTGCGCAACTGCCGTCCGTCGGGCAGATTCAGCCCGCTCAGGCGCGTCTGCGCGGAGAAGGCGATCACCTCGGTCCCAGCCGTCTCCCCCGGAGCCTCCTTGCCGAGCAGGCTTTCAGCCAGCGTGACGATGGAGCGTCCTTCCGGTGTCTGGTCGCTGAAGGAGGCCTCCATCGCCACCCGCGCCAGATGGCGCGACTCCACGCCATCGAGCGGGAGGAAGCTGGTCGCCTGGCGGTTGCCTATCGTGATGGTGCCGGTCTTGTCGAGCAGGAGCGTGTCGATGTCACCGGCCAGCTCGACCGCCTTGCCGCTCTTGGCGAGCACGTTGGCCGACAGCGCCCTGTCCATCCCCGCCAGGCCGATGGCGGAGAGCAGTGCGCCGATGGTGGTCGGAATGAGGCAGACGAGCAGCGCCACGAGGGTCGGAATCGAGAGCGTGATGCCGAAATAGCGCCCGATGGGCCAGAGCGAGCCGGTCACCATCAGAAAGGCGAGGCTCAATCCAGCCAGCGTGACGGTCAGCGCCAGCTCGTTTGGCGTCTTCTGGCGAACGGCTCCTTCGACGAGCGCGATCATCCGGTCGAGAAACGAGTTCCCGGCGGAGACGGTGATTTTGACGACGATCCGGTCGGAGATGACCCGCGTACCGCCCACGACGCCGGAGCGGTCGCCGCCCGCCTCGCGCACCACCGGCGCGGATTCGCCGGTGATGGCCGACTCGTCAACCATCGCCACCCCCTCGACCACCTCGCCGTCGCCGGGAATCAGTTCGCCGAGGCTCACCACGACGAGGTCGCCCTCCTGTAGCTCGTCCGAACCGACTTGCGTTATTTTGCCGTCGCGCAGCCGGTTGGCGGCGGTGCTCTGCCGCGTTCGCTTGAGGCTGTCCGCCTGCGCCTTGCCCCGCGCTTCGGCGAGCGCTTCGGCGAAGTTCGAAAAGAGCACGGTGAGCCAGAGGATCAGCATCACCGTCAGATTGTAGAGCAATCCTGCCGCGCCTTTCGAGAGGTCATAGAAAGTGATGATTGTCGTCAGCACCGCGCCAATTTCGGTGATGAACATGACGGGATTCCTCGCCATCTTTGCCGGATTGAGCATTCTGAACGACTGCCCGGCGGCGGCGCTGACGAGCGCGGGTTCGAATATCGATGCGCTCCGCGCTCTCCTTCGCTCCGTTTTTCCCGGAAGCGCTTCGGCCTGCGTGCTCCCGTCAGAAGATATATTCTGGTTATACATCGTTGTTTCGTGATTCGGTTAATGAATGGAGGTCGTCAGGTAGTCGGCCACCGGCCCGAGCACGGCCACCGGCATGAAGAGCAGCGCGCCAATCAGGAGCACGCTGCCGAGAATGACAAAAGCAAACATCGGCGTGTCGATGCGCAGCGTGCCACTCGTTTCGGGCGTGGGCTTCTTGGCCGCGAGCGATCCGGCGATGGCGAGCGGCAGCACGATGGGAAGATAGCGCCCAAGCAGCATGACGATGCCGGTCGCGACGTTCCACGGAACCGTGTTGTCGCCAAGTCCTTCGAAGCCGGAGCCGTTGTTGGCTGCCGCCGAACTGAACTCGTAGAGAATCTCCGTGAAGCCGTGCGCCCCCTTGTTGAGCACCGTCGCCGCGCCCCACGGCGTCGAGGCGAAGAGCGCCGTGCCGACAAGGATCAGGAGCGGATGCACCAGCAGCGCCAGCAGCGCGAGCTTCATCTCGTGCGTCTCGACCTTACGGGCGCAATACTCCGGCGTCCGGCCAACCATCATGCCGCAGATGAAAACGCCGACGATGATGAAGATGAACATGTTGATGAACCCCACCCCCACGCCGCCGAACACCACGTTCAGCCACATGCCCGCCAGCGGTACGAGGCCGGTCAGCGGATTGAGGCTGTCGTGCATGCAGTTGACCGAGCCGTTGCTGGTGGCCGTCGTCAGCGCTACCCATGAGGCCGCCGTGCCGGGGCCGAAGCGCAGCTCCTTGCCTTCGAGATTCGGGGCCGACTCGATCGGAAGACCATGCAACGCCGCCGCCGGAGCGCTCTCCAGATACTGCGCGAAACCCGCTTTCAGCACGAGCATCAGCAGCATCACCGCGAAGATGATGGCGGCGTGGCGCATCCGCCCGGTCATGCGCCCGAACATCCAGACCGAAGCCATCGAGATCAGCGGAATGCAGATGGATTCGAGGTAATTGGTCAGGAACGAGGGATTTTCAAATGGATGGGTCGAGTTCGGCCCGAAGTATCCGCCGCCGTTGGTGCCGAGCTGCTTGATCGCCTCCATCGCGGCTACCGGACCGCGGGCGATGGTTTGCGTCGCGCCTTCGAGCGTCCGGGCGACCGCCGCGCCTTCGAAGGTCATCGGTACGCCGCCAAGCACGAGCAGCAGGGCGACCAGCGCCGAAAGCGGCATGAGCATGAAGATGGCCGCCCGCAGAAGGTCGCGGTAGAAGTTGCCGACCAGCGTTTTGCCCGACAGCGCCCTCGCCAGCGCCGCAAGGCAGGAGATACCGGTCGCGGCGGAGACGAACTGCATCCAGGTCAGCGCGAACATCTGCGAGAAATAGCTCATCGACGCTTCTCCCGAATAGTGCTGGAGATTGGTGTTCGTGACGAACGAAGCTGCCGTATGAAAGACGAGGCTCGCCCCGAGCACCCCCTTGCCATCGGGGTTCAGCGGCAGTCGATGCTGAAGCGCCAGCATGAGCACGACGGCGGCAAACATCACCGCATTGCAGATGAGCATCGAAACGGCGTACTGCTTCCACCCCTGCTCCTTTTCGACGAGGCCGCCGCACATCAGTTTCACGATTCTCCCCCGCCATCCATCAGCGCCCGGCGAAGGCTCCAGAATCCGGGCCATGTACCAGCCCAGCGGCCACGAAAGCAGCACCGGCACGGCGATCACAAGGAGCATCACAACTATCGGCATGAGTGGCTCCGGTTAGAATTTTTCTGGTGAAATCACGGCAACCATGAGATACGCCGCGCACGCGACGAGCACGGGTAACACGAAATACTCCATTTCAACCTCCGGTGAATTGATGAATCAAAAGCGCAAGAGCGCAAAGCCCGAAGAACGCCACCAGCGCAAGCAGCATATCTCTGTAAAAATCATTAATCATGTCAAGCACCTCTTTATCGGAACGATTCAAATGCTGTGTCGGTTGCCTGAAGTCCAGCCGCGATGCGATGAACCTCAGGTTGCCTGTGACAAGACAAATCGCGTGCCAAACGGAGAATCAGGGGATTTGGGGAGAGAATGAGGGAATCGGCGTCTCATTTTGCAATAGGGCAGGTGTGACGATCGTGCAAAATTCAATACGGAGGCTTCGGTGGTTTGGGACGAAACGTGAACGAACAATGTCAAAGCGACTGTTACCATGGTCGACACCCACGCCAAAGATATCTTGAGCACATTATCCGAGAGGTTTCCCGGGTAACCTCCTGAAAATCATGAAGTAGCGAGGCGAAGTCAGAGGCAATGGTGGCTCGCTGAGCACCCTTTTTTCCCGCATCGTCCATTCCGCCCACAACGGCCACTTTTTTTCTCGAAAAATCTGTTTTTTTTTCTTTTGCATTTTTTGAACGGGCTGTTATATTACCAGCCCTGTATTTTTAGTGAGCTGCTGGTGTAGCTCAATTGGTAGAGCAGCTGATTTGTAATCAGCAGGTTGCGGGTTCGAGTCCCATCACCAGCTCGCAGGTCAAATGCATGGGTAGGTAGCGAAGCGGTCAAACGCAGCAGACTGTAAATCTGTCGACTTATGTCTTCGGAGGTTCGAATCCCCCCCTACCCACTTGCTGTTTGTTGGTGACAAGCTGATGTAGCTCAGTCGGTAGAGCACTTCCTTGGTAAGGAAGAGGTCATCGGTTCAAGTCCGATCATCAGCTCCGGTTTCTGGAGGAGCGGTAATACGTCAGTAGCTCAATTGGTAGAGCAGCGGTCTCCAAAACCGCAGGTTGGGGGTTCGAGTCCCTCCTGACGTGCAGGCAGGCTGATTCGAATGCTGTTCACGATCTTTTACCTCGTTGGTCAATCATGAAGAAATATATCGAGAAAGCTGATAAGTACTATCGTGATGTTGTCGGCGAGATGCGCAAGGTCTCCTGGCCGACCAGGGAAGAGGTGAAGGACATGACGGTTGTGGTGTTGACGGTTTCAGGTATTCTTGCCTTGTTTACCTTTACGGTGGATTGGGTTATCAATACGGTGATGGGGAAATTATTGTAAGACTAAGGAGATTTTCGAGGTAACGAGATGAGCGCCAGAAAAAAGGTGATGGAAGAGCAGCAGCCCCCTCAACTCCATTGGTACGCTCTCAGGATCTATTCCGGCCATGAGCGCAAGGTCAAGGAGAGTATCGATCTTGAGGTCGAGCGGTGCGGTCTTTCCGAAAGCATCAAGCAGGTTTATATTCCCTACGAACGTTTCGTCGAGGTCAAGAACGGCAAGAAACGCAGTCTGACCAAGAACGCTTTTCCAGGCTACGTCCTGATCGAAGCCGTGCTCGACAAACAGACCAGGAACCTGATCATGGATATTCCATCGGTCATGGGTTTCCTCGGCGTCGATGACAATCCCACCCCCTTGCGTCCCGATGAAGTCGAGAAGATTCTCGTTCCGGATGCATCTATCGAGCATCGTGCGGTGGTCGAGGCTCCATTCAAGGTTGGAGATTCGGTCAAGGTCATCGATGGCCCATTCAGCTCGCTCACCGGTATCGTTCACGAAGTCTGCACCGAGCGGATGAAGGTCAAGGTCATGATCAACTTCTTCGGCAGGAGCACCCCGACAGAACTCGATTTTTCCCAGGTCAAGTCGGTTTCGCAATAACAGAGATCAAGTATTCAATCAAGCTGTTGAAAGAGAGATAGTTTATGGCAAAAAAGATAACAGGCTTCATCAAGCTGCAGATTCCCGCAGGGGCCGCCAACCCGGCGCCTCCCGTCGGTCCGGCGCTCGGTCAGAAGGGCGTCAACATCATGGAGTTCTGCAAGCAGTTCAACGCCAGGACGCAGTCCGAGGCAGGCATGATCATCCCGGTGGTGATCACGGTATTCTCCGACAAGTCCTTCACTTTCGTCACCAAGACGCCTCCCGCCGCCGTTCTCCTCATCAAGGAAGCGAAGCTGCAGAAGGGTTCCGGCGAGCCGAACCGCAACAAGGTCGGCAAGGTAACGATGGAGCAGGTGCGCAAGATCGCCGAGCTGAAGAAGCCCGACCTGAACTCCGTCGATCTCGAAGGCGCGACCCGGATGGTGATGGGCACGGCCCGCAGCATGGGTATCGTCGTCGAAGACTGATACAATTTTTATTCGTGGGAGGCCTGACAAGCCGCTTGCATAACCACTAAATACAATACTGTCAATGTCTGGGAAGAACTACAGAAACGCTGCCGCCAAGGTGGCCCGCGCTCAGGAGTATGAGCTTGCGGAGGCCATCGATAAGGTCAAGGAGATTACCACCACCAAATTCGACGCCTCGCTCGACGTCTCCATGAAGCTCGGGGTCGATCCGCGTCATGCCGACCAGGTCGTGCGCGGCACAGTCATGCTTCCTCACGGCACCGGTAAAACCGTCTCCGTGCTTGTCGTCTGCAAAGAGAACAAGGCCGAAGAGGCTCGCGAAGCTGGCGCCGATTTCGTCGGTTTCGAAGAGTATATCGAGAAAATCCAGGGCGGCTGGACCGGCGTCGATGTGGTCGTCGCGACCCCCGACGTCATGGGTCAGCTCGGCAAGGTAGCCAGAATCCTCGGCCCACGCGGCCTGATGCCGAACCCGAAATCGGGCACGGTCACGATGGATGTCGCCAAGGCTGTCAAGGAGGTCAAGGCTGGCAAGATCGAATTCAGGGTTGACAAGGCTGGCAACATCCACGCTCCGGTCGGAAAAGTTTCGTTCGACAGCGACAAGCTCGCCGGCAATATCTCCAGCTTCATCAAGGAGGTCGTGCGCCTGAAGCCTTCGGCTGCAAAGGGTCAGTACCTCCAGGGGATCACCATTTCAAGCACCATGTCCCCCGGCGTGAAGGTCAAAAAGGATAAATTTGTCGCCTAACACTAAAGATTTTGCACCGATATGATGAAGCGTGATACAAAAGAGCAGATCGCTCAGGAAATAGCAGAGAAGTTCCAGAAGGCGCAGGGCTTCTACTTTACCGAGTTCCAGGGACTCAATGTTCAGAAGATGGGGCAGCTCCGCCTCGAATTCAGGAAGGCCGGTATCGAGTACAGGGTTGTCAAGAACACCCTGATCAAGAAGGCGCTCAAGGATGCCGCCGAAGTCGACAAGCTGGCCTCTGGTCTGAAGAATACCACCGCCGTCGCCTTCAGCTACGACGATCCGGTTGCGCCCGCCAAGATCATCAAGAAGTTCAGCAAGGACAACGAGGCGCTGAAGTTCAAGATGGCTTCGATCGATGGCGCGGTGTTCGGAGCCGATTCGCTGCCGATGCTCTCCGAAATGCTCAGCAAGACTGAGAATCTCGGGCGTGCGGCTGGCCTGATCAACAATATCATCAGCTCCGTGCCGATGGTCATGAACGCGGTGATGAGAAACCTCGTCTCCGTCATCGACCAGGTCGGAAAGCTGGAAAAATAAAAGATTTACGCACTCAAAGCTTCAAATATTTTCAATTCTAACTGAGAGAGGAAATAATGTCATCTATCGAAACACTTGTAGAAGAGATTGGTAAACTTACCCTTACCGAAGCTTCCGAGTTGGTCAAAGCGCTTGAAGAGAAGTTCGGCGTGAGCGCCGCTCCTGCCGTCTTTGCCGGCGCTGTTGCCGCCGCTCCTGCCGATGCCGCTCCTGTCGAAGCGCAGACCGAGTTTGACGTCGTGCTGAAGGCTGGCGGTGCAAACAAGATCAACGTGATCAAGGTTGTCCGCGCTCTTACCGGTCTTGGCCTGAAAGAGGCGAAGGACTTGGTTGACGGCGCTCCGAAGACCGTAAAAGAGGCTGTATCCAAGGATGAGGCCGAGAAAATCGCCAAAGAACTCAAGGACGCCGGCGCAGAAGTCGAGCTGAAGTGATCTTTCACAAGCTGAAATGACAGACAAGCTCCGTGCCGATTCGGGACGGAGCTTTGTCCGTTTGTAGAAATGAACTCTTTTATTTACCGTCCGCCGGAGTTGTCCGCGGATGGAAATCCACTCCGGCAAGGGTATTTGCGAATCTTGTAATGACCGAGGGTACCACTGATTAATGTCGTGAGCGATTCGATTGGCGACAAGCTGGTCGAAACGCGATGTAAAGCGGGCGCGGGCAGATGCCGCTCGAACGTGAGCAGGCAGAGCCAGGCGTACAATGCCCAAGAGAGAGAATTGCCCATAAACTGTTAAGTACTCCCTGCAATTGACTAAAAGCGAGGTGCATGTGAAAGTGGCTGATGCAACACCAACACCCTGTATTGACTTTTCCAAGATCCAGAGTATCGTAACCCCCCCCGATCTTCTCAAGGTACAGCTCGATTCATTCCATAATTTCATTCAGGACAGCGTTCCCCTTGAAAAGCGCAAGGACCAGGGCCTTGAAAAAGTGCTCAGGAGCGCATTCCCCATTACCGATACCAGGGGGCTCTATCTCCTGGAATATATTTCCTACAGCTTCGACAAGCCGAAGTACACCGTCGAGGAGTGCATCGAGCGCGGCCTGACCTACGATGTGTCGCTCAAGATCAAGCTCAAGCTCTCCTACAAGGACGAGGCCGACGAGCCGGACTGGAAGGAGACCATCCAGCAGGAGGTCTACCTCGGCAGGATTCCCTACATGACCGAGCGAGGAACCTTCATCGTCAACGGCGCGGAGCGCGTCGTGGTGGCGCAGCTTCACCGTTCGCCCGGCGTGGTGTTCAGCGAGGCGGTGCATCCCAACGGCAAGAAGATGTATTCGGCCAAGATCGTGCCGACCCGCGGTTCATGGATCGAGTTCCAGACCGACATCAACAACCAGATTTTCGTCTATATCGACCAGAAGAAGAACTTTCTGGTCACCGCTCTGCTTCGCGCCATCGGGTTCGCCAAGGACGAGGATATTCTCGGACTGTTCGATCTGGTCGATGAGATCGACATCTCCTCGAAAAGCTCGAAGCGCGAACAGTTACTCGGCCAGTATCTCGCCTCCGACATTATCGACATGAATACCGGCGAGGTCGTTCCGGCAAGGGCGGCCATTACCGAGGAGATTCTGGAGCAGATTGTCATGGCGGGCTACAAGAAGGTCAAGGTGATGAAGACCACCTCCCCCGAGAAGGGCGTGGACAAGTCGGTCATCATCAACACGATTCTCAACGACAGTTCCGCCACCGAGGAAGAGGCGCTCGAAATCGTTTACGAGGAGCTTCGCGCCAATGAAGCGCCGGACATCGATGCCGCCAGAAGCTTTCTTGAACGCACCTTCTTCAACCAGAAGAAGTACGATCTCGGCGACGTGGGCCGTTACCGCATCCAGAAGAAGCTCCACACAGAGCTTTCCGACCTCTCGGCGTTTCTCGTTGAAAAGCCGGAGCTGAAGGCGCTTTCTGACACCATCTACGAGCGAATTCTCCAGACGATCCGCACTTACTCCGAGGAGCCGATCGGCGAGGATATTCTCGTGCTGACCCACTATGATATTATCGCGGTCATCAACTACCTCATCAAGCTGGTCAACGGCATGGCCGAGGTCGATGACGTCGATCACCTGGCCAATCGCCGCGTGCGTTCGGTGGGCGAGCAGCTCGCCGCTCAGTTCGTGATCGGTCTGGCGAGGATGGGCAAGAATGTCCGCGAGAAGCTCAATTCCCGCGATTCCGACAAGATCGCTCCAGCCGACCTCATCAACGCCCGTACGGTGTCGAGCGTCGTGTCGAGCTTCTTCGCCACCAGCCAGCTCTCGCAGTTCATGGACCAGACCAACCCTCTGGCCGAAATGACCAACAAGCGCAGGGTGTCGGCTCTCGGCCCCGGCGGTCTGACCCGCGAGCGAGCAGGCTTCGAGGTGCGTGACGTTCACTACACCCACTACGGACGCCTCTGCCCGATCGAGACCCCTGAAGGTCCGAACATCGGCCTGATCTCGTCGCTCTCGGTCTACGCCGAAATCAACGACAAGGGGTTCATCCAGACGCCGTACCGCGTCGTGGACAAAGGCCAGGTCACCAATACGGTGCTGATGCTCTCCGCCGAGGACGAGGAGAACAAGATCACCGTGCCGGTCAGCATCCAGCTCGACGAAAACAACCGCATCGCCGCCGAGTCGGTGCAGGCCAGAACCAAGGGTGACTACCCGCTGGTGCTTGCCGAGGATGTGAACTACATGGACGTCTCGCCGGTGCAGATCGTCAGCGCGGCAGCGGCGCTCATCCCGTTCCTCGAACATGATGACGGCAACCGTGCGCTGATGGGCGCGAACATGCAGCGCCAGGCTGTGCCGCTGCTCGTTTCCGACGCTCCGGTGGTCGGCACGGGCATGGAGGCCAAAGTCGCCCGCGACTCCCGCGCGGTGATCGTGGCTGAAGGCCCCGGCGTGGTGCAGTGCGTCACGGCGGATCGCATCGAGGTGCGCTACGACCTCGATCCCGAAAACGCCACGGTGTCGCTGCTCGATCCCGACGAAGGGGTCAAGTACTACAAGCTCATCAAGTTCAAACGCTCCAACCAGGATACCTGCATCTCGCAGCGTCCTCTGGTGCGCAACGGACAGAGAGTTGACAAAGGTGACGTGCTGGCCGACAGCTCCTCGACCGATAACGGCGAACTGGCGCTCGGCAAGAACGTGCTGGTGGCCTTCATGCCCTGGCGTGGCTACAACTTCGAGGATGCCATCGTGCTCAGCGAAAGGCTGGTGTACGACGACGTCTTCACCTCGATCCATATTCACGAGTTCGAATCGAACGTGCGCGACACCAAGCGTGGCGAGGAGCAGTTCACCCGCGACATCTACAACGTCAGCGAGGAGGCCCTGCGCAACCTCGACGAGAACGGCATCGTGCGCATCGGCGCAGAGGTCAAGGAGCGCGATATCCTGGTCGGCAAGATCACACCGAAAGGCGAGAGCGATCCGACGCCGGAAGAGAAGCTGCTCCGCGCCATCTTCGGCGACAAGTCGAGCGACGTGAAGGATGCTTCGATGCACGTTCCCGCCGGAATGAAGGGCATCGTCATCAAGACCAAGCTCTTCAGCCGCAAGAAAAAGGTCGGCATGGACGTCAAAGAAAAGATAGAGGCGCTCGACAAACAGTTCGATCTGAAAGAGGCCGACCTGCGCAAGCGCTTCGCCAAATGGATGAAGCAGCACCTCGACGGCAAGAAGAGCGTGGCGATCCAGAGCGACAAGGGAAAGACGCTTGTTCCTGAAGGCACGATCATCGACGAGGCGCTTCTGGCAAAGTTCAACGGTCTGCCGTTCCTCGAATCGATCGACGTGACCAAAGGCATCGTGACCGGTGCGAAGACCAACGAGAATGTCGTCCGCCTGATTCGTGAATATCGCCTGAAGCTGAAGGATCTTGCCGACGAGCGCGAGAACGAAAAATACAAGATCAACGTTGGTGACGAACTGCCACCCGGCATCGAGGAGCTGGCCAAGGTCTACATCGCCCAGAAGAGGAAAATACAGGTTGGTGACAAAATGGCCGGACGCCACGGTAACAAGGGCGTGGTCGGCAAGATTCTGCCGATCGAGGATATGCCCTTCATGGCGGACGGAACTCCGGTCGATATCGTGCTCAACCCGCTCGGCGTGCCGAGCCGCATGAACATCGGCCAGCTTTACGAAACATCCCTTGGCTGGGCGGGCAAGAAGCTCGGCGTCAAGTTCAAGACCCCGATCTTCAACGGCGCGACCTACGCCGAGGTGCAGGAGCAGCTCGAAAAGGCTGGTCTGCCGGGCCACGGCAAGGTCAAGCTGTTCGACGGACGAACCGGCGAGCAGTTCCACGACGAGGTGACGGTCGGCTATATCTATATGCTCAAGCTGAGCCACCTGGTCGATGACAAGATTCACGCCAGGTCTATCGGGCCATACTCGCTCATCACCCAGCAGCCTCTCGGCGGTAAAGCCCAGTTCGGCGGCCAGAGGTTCGGTGAAATGGAGGTCTGGGCGCTGGAAGCGTATGGCGCGGCCAACATCCTGCGCGAGATGCTCACGGTCAAATCCGACGACGTCATCGGCAGAAACAAAACCTACGAGGCAATCGTCAAGGGGCAGAATCTTCCCGAACCCGGAACGCCTGAATCGTTCAACGTTCTTATTCGGGAGTTGCAGGGACTTGGTCTCGAAATCAGGATAGACGACAGAGTGCCCTGAGATGATAGAACGACACGCCGGAGCGAAAGCTCCGGCAAGTGCAATGAAGTAACGAAGATAATTTCAAGGTTGTTTTAACAGGAATATCGACCATGATATTTTCACAGGGATCATCACCGCTCAAGGGTGATTTTTCGAAGATCAAGTTCAGCATCGCCTCTCCGGAAAGCATCCTCGCCCATTCGCGTGGCGAAGTGCTCAAGCCGGAAACCATCAACTACCGCACCTTCAAGCCGGAACGCGACGGACTGATGTGCGAAAAAATATTCGGCCCGACCAAGGATTGGGAGTGCTACTGCGGCAAATACAAGAGGGTGCGCTACAAAGGCATCATCTGCGACCGCTGCGGCGTCGAAGTGACCACCAAGAGTGTGCGCCGCGAGCGTATGGGTCACATTTCGCTGGCAGTGCCGGTGGTACACACCTGGTTCTTCCGCTCCGTGCCGAGCAAGATCGGCGCACTGCTCGATCTCTCCACCAAAGAGCTGGAGCGCATTATCTACTACGAAGTGTACGTGGTTATCAATCCCGGCGAGCCGGGCGAGAAGCAGGGGATCAAGAAGTTCGACCGGTTGACCGAGGAGCAGTATTTCCAGATCGTCACCGAGTACGAAGACAACCAGGATCTCGACGATCACGACAAGGACAAATTCGTCGCCAAGATGGGCGGCGAAGCGATTCACATGCTGCTCAAGGGACTCGACCTCGACGAGATCGCCGTCCACCTGCGCAAAGTGCTCAAGGAGAGCGGCTCGGAGCAGAAGCGAGCCGACGCCCTCAAGCGCCTCAAGGTGGTTGAATCCTTCAGAAAGAGCTACGAACCGCAGAAGCGCACACGCAAGAAATCGACAGGCCTGTTCCCGGAGGATGATTCGCCGGAGCTCTATATCTACGAGGGCAACAAGCCTGAATACATGGTGATGGAGGTCGTACCGGTCATACCGCCGGAGCTGCGTCCGCTCGTGCCGCTCGAAGGAGGCCGTTTCGCCACCTCCGATCTGAACGATCTGTATCGCCGAGTGATCATCCGCAACAACCGTCTGAAGAAGCTGATCGACATCCGCGCTCCCGAGGTCATCTTGCGCAACGAAAAGCGCATGTTGCAGGAAGCTGTGGACGCCCTGTTCGACAACTCGCGCAAGGCCAATGCTGTCAAGACGGGCGAGTCCAACCGTCCGCTCAAGTCGCTCTCCGACGCTCTCAAGGGCAAGCAGGGGCGCTTCCGCCAGAACCTGCTCGGCAAGCGCGTTGACTACTCTGGCCGTTCGGTCATCGTCGTCGGCCCGGAACTCCAGTTGCACCAGTGTGGCCTGCCCAAGAGCATGGCCATCGAGCTGTTCCAGCCCTTCGTGATCCGCCGCCTCGTCGAGCGCGGCATCGCCAAGTCGGTCAAATCCGCCAAGAAGCTCATCGACAAGAAAGACCCGGTGGTCTGGGATGTGCTCGAAAAGGTGATCGACGGACGCCCGGTGCTCCTGAACCGAGCGCCGACCCTGCACCGTCTCGGCATCCAGGCGTTCCAGCCGACGCTCATCGAAGGCAAAGCAATCCAGTTGCACCCGCTCGTCTGTACGGCGTTCAACGCTGACTTCGACGGCGACCAGATGGCCGTGCACGTGCCGCTCTCGCAGGAAGCGCAGCTCGAAGCGTCGCTGCTCATGCTCTCGTCGCACAACCTCATTCTGCCGCAGTCTGGCAAACCGGTCACCGTGCCTTCGCAGGACATGGTGCTCGGCATGTACTACCTCACCAAGTCGCGTCCGGGCGACAGGGGTGAAGGGCAGCTTTTCTATTCCATGGAAGAGGTGGTCATCGCTTACAACGAGGATCGCGTTGGATTGCATGCTCAGGTACTTGTAAAATACGACGGAAAGGTCGATCAGAAGTTCGATCCGGTTCGCCTGGTAGATACGATGGTTCCAGAGGATCAGCCTGAACGGAAGGCATGGCTCAAGAGCCAGATAGAGCAGAAAAAGCTCTTGGTCACTACGGTTGGCAGAGTGATCTTCAACCAGCATGTGCCTGAAAAAATCGGCTTCATCAACAAGCTGATCAACAAGAAGGTGGCAAAGGAGCTGATCTCGCAACTCTCCAGCGAAGTCGGAAACGTCGAAACGGCCCGCTTCCTCGATAACATCAAGGAGGTCGGATTCGGTTACGCTATGCGTGGCGGTCTCTCCATCGGTCTGTCCGATGCCATCGTGCCGGAAACCAAGGTCAGGCATATCAAGAACGCGCAGCGCGACAGCGCCAAGGTCATCAAGGAGTACAACCGCGGCACGCTGACCGACAACGAACGGTACAACCAGATCGTCGACGTCTGGCAGAAGACCTCAAACCTGGTCGCCGATGAGTCCTACGAAAAACTCAAGAAGGATCGCGAAGGGTTCAATCCGCTTTATATGATGCTTGATTCGGGTGCCCGAGGCTCCCGCGAGCAGGTGAGGCAGCTGACCGGAATGAGAGGTCTGATCGCCCGTCCGCAGAAGTCGATGTCGGGCCAGCCGGGCGAGATTATCGAGAACCCGATCATCTCGAACCTGAAGGAAGGCTTGACGGTGCTCGAATACTTCATCTCGACGCACGGTGCTCGTAAAGGTCTTTCCGATACCTCGCTCAAAACGGCTGACGCCGGTTATCTGACGAGGCGTCTGCACGACGTGGCGCAGGATGTGATCGTCACCATCGACGACTGCGGCACTACCCGAGGTCTGCACGTCGAGCGCAACATCGAGGAGGAGACCAGCGGCCAGATCAAGTTCCGCGAAAAAATCAAAGGCCGCGTCTCGGCGCGTGACATCGTCGATGTCATTACCGACAATGTGGTCGTCAAGGCGGGCGAGATCATCACCGACGAGCTTGCTGATCTGATTCAGGATACGGCAGGCGTCGAAGAGGCGGAAATCCGCTCGGTGCTCACCTGCGAATCCAAAATAGGTATCTGCTCGAAGTGCTACGGCACCAACCTCTCGGTGCACAAGCTTGTGGAGATGGGCGAAGCGGTCGGCGTGATCGCGGCGCAGTCCATCGGCGAGCCGGGTACGCAGCTGACGCTTCGTACCTTCCACCAGGGCGGCGCGGCGCAAGGCGGTATCTCCGAAACCGAGACCAAGGCGTTCTACGAAGGCCAGGTCGAACTCGAGGATGTGAAGAGCGTCGAGCACACCATCATCACCGAGGACGGTATTGAGGAGACTCGCCAGATCGTTATCCAGAAGAACGGCAAGCTCAATATCATCGATTCCGACTCCGGCAAAGTACTCAAGCGCTACGTCGTGCCGCACGGTGCGCACATCAACGTGGTGCATGGCCAGATCGTCCGCAAGGATCAGGTGCTCTTCAGCAGCGAGCCGAACAGCACGCAGATCATCGCCGAAATGCCGGGTATTGCCCGTTTTATCGACATCGAGAAGGGCGTGACCTACAAAGAGGAGGTTGACCCGCAGACTGGTTTCGCGCAGCACACCATCATCAACTGGCGCTCGAAGCTTCGTGCATCCGAGACACGCGAGCCTCGTATCGCGATTGTGACTGAAGCTGGCGAGATCAGGAAGACGTATGCGGTGCCGATCAAATCAAACCTTTATGTCGAGGATGGTCAGAAGCTTGTACCCGGTGACATTATCGCCAAGGTGCCGAGAAACCTCGACCGTGTCGGCGGCGACATCACAGCCGGTCTGCCGAAGGTGACCGAGCTGTTCGAGGCGCGAATTCCGACCGATCCGGCGATTGTTTCTGAGATCGATGGCTATGTGAGCTTCGGTTCGCAGCGCCGCAGCAGCAAGGAGATCAAGGTAAAGAACGACTTCGGCGAGGAAAAAGCGTACTACGTACAGGTCGGTAAGCACGTGCTTGCCACCGAAGGCGACGAAGTCAAGGCCGGCGATCCGCTGACCGACGGCGCGGTATCACCTCAGGACATTCTGCGTATCCAGGGACCTAACGCCGTACAGCAGTATCTCGTGAACGAGATTCAGAAGGTGTACCAGATCAACGCAGGCGTTGAGATCAACGACAAGCATCTTGAAGTGATCGTGCGGCAGATGCTGCAGAAAGTGCGCGTTGAAGAGTCAGGTGACACCGAGCTGCTACCGGGTGATCTGATTGACAGGAGTGCATTCATCGAAGCAAACGAAGCTGTGGCCGAGAAGGTGCGGGTGATAAGCCGTGGCGACGCGCCAGCGAGAATTCAGGAGGAACAGCTCTACAAGCTGCGTGATATTACCAAGCTGAACCGCGAGCTTCGCAGAAACAGCAAACAACTCATCACGGTCGAGGCGGCATTGCAGGCCACATCACACCCTGTGCTGCTCGGTATCACCAGTGCCGCCTTGCAGACCGAGAGTGTCATTTCCGCTGCTTCATTCCAGGAGACCACGAAGGTCTTGACCGATGCCGCCGTCGCGGGGAAGGTCGATCATCTGGCAGGTCTGAAAGAGAACGTTATCGTCGGTAAGCTCATACCCGCCGGTACCGGTCTGCGCAAATACCGTGCTATCCGGCTTCATAACAATGGAGCAGAAGAGACTCAAGCTGTCGAGGCTGCATCTGTATTTGAATCCTGAGAGCAAAAAAAACTCGTAATATACAATATTGACACTCTGTCGAACGCCCTGTCTCAAAAACAGGGCGTTTTTTATTGGTATTCTTTGTGTTGTTAATGGGTTAAATGCATTAAATAATGCATAATAATTTGCAACTATGTATGAAAGGAAAGGGATGAAAAAGAAAGATTCTTTATTGTGCAGTAATAACGAGATAAGAATAAGTACTATATGAGAAAAAATGAGTTAGGGTAAGAAGAAGAGGGTTATTGTCAGATGTTGAATTAATTGTTATCTTGTAGCAATGTAAATATTTGTGTATAGGTACCTTATGCAGAAATCTTCATCTCAGAGCAGACCTTTAAGGTGGCGGATAGTTATTTTTCAGAGCGATGCTGAGCTTCGGGGTTCATCGGTTAGGAATAATGGGACTCTTGGATACGGCTTAGTTACCTTAAAGCGAACCGTAAAATTCAAACGCATGAACGATAGCGGCAGTTTCTGTCTTGATGTTTCAGATGTTAATCTATCTTATTGGAACGGCATGCTTCTTGCCGAATTATTGATGAAATTATTGGTAATGTATATCTGATTACGATAAGTGCTATCATGATATTGAATCAATTGCTGTATAAAATAAATGCACGGATATACTGCGTGAAAAACCCAATGCTATATATGTAGAGCTACAGCTATTTTTCCTTATTAACAATCGCAAAGCAGATTCAATGTTTGTGAGACGTGCTTCTGATTTAGTGGGATGCAGATAAAAAACAGTGATCTATGACTCATCGTCGAGCACGTTCATGACTGACGACCGGTGTCTCAATTCACCTGCCGACAAATCGATAAAAATTATTCTCAAAGAGTTTAAATTTCTGATGATCATGTCAGTAATTGGCTCTGTTGCCATATAACGGTAGGAGATGCTTAAAAAGGTTCTTGAATAACTGAAATGTGAATACGGCAACAGCGTACATGAGTTTGATGTAAACTGATCGCGCCGCCAGAATGCCTGACTCGGTAGTTCGTACATAATGATGGTGCTCAGTGTTGGATATAGTTAAACTTTATATGTGAACATTGTGTGACAAATAGGCTATCATGTATGAAAACAGAGATATGTGTTTATTTTTTATAAACATATGGACTTTCAATGCCTGTTCGAGGTAGGGGTTATAGCTAACTTTTACGCTAAATGAGTTCGTGTGTTCATAAGTGTTCTTTTTCTTGGCGTATTGGAAGCGTATTGAGGCGCAGAGGTAAAGGTTTTGCTTTGAAAAAACGATATATTTGATAGCTTGTTAATATAAGTAAGTGTGTACAGTGCTTGAAAGTACACTTGCGGAGTTATGTAAGACTGATAAGACTCTGCAGCGAACAGGTATAGAGGGATAAAGGATTAGCTATTCTTGCCGGATTGACGCGTAGTTCAGTTGATTTTGTGACTGAAAATAGCGGAGCTGTTTTATGTATATGGCGTATACGGTGTGGGTTATTATTTATATAAAAATTAGTTTATAATCAAAGAATCTGCAATCAATGATAATGGCTGTGTCAACAAAATAAAGGATTCAGTCTAAGCGAAATATAAAACAATATGTAAGTGCTTAAAATTTCAGGTGAAACATTACTGAGAACGAAGCACATTCATTATTTCTTATAATCCGAATAAAAGTTAATTAAAATAAATTAGGGCATATGCTTAATAAATGCGGTGCAAAAATTTTTCTATTTTTCACATTGTTGGTAAGGTTAGTGCCCATTTTTGGTATACCTGATACAGCAAGTGCAGATATTACATCAATAGTGGGCAATGAACCCTCTGCAGTAGCGCCGGCATACAACCCTCTTGCCGGCCCATCCTATCCTGTTGCCCAAGATTCATATTTTACAGATGATTCGGGTAACATTCTCATGTTCGTGAATATTTTAGGCAAAGTGGTTCGTTCAGGGCAATTCATTGTGCGCGAAAATGCTGATTTTTCGACCATTCTGGCTCTTTCCGGAGGTTTAGCGCCGGACGCAGACCTTAAGAAGGTGTTGGTTATCAGGCATGAGCCTGAAGATAACGGAAAGCAAGCTTATGTTTTAAATCTGAAGCCTTTTTATAAAAAAGGTGATCGATCTGCATTTATTGCATTGAAGCCTAATGATACTATAATCATTCCAGAAAAAGGTGTAAGTATTGCAAAGATATCTCAATATGCAGGAGTAATATCTCCTTTTATATATATGTACTATCTTATTGATAATAATAATAACTGAATCTCAGTATTAAAGTCATACACGCTCATGGATTACTTGAATAAGCAATTATCAACAGGCAAGACGGTTCAACCTGAAGAAGAAAAAGAATATACCATTTCTGAGATATTTCAGATTATCGCTCGAAGAAAGTTAGGGATCGGCATAATAGTATTATTGTCATTTATTATATCGATACTGGTATACTATTCGCAGACGCCAGAGTACAGAGCGACATCAGTGTTAATGATAAATCAGCAACCAGGCACAAATGATGTTGTTGCGGCAGTATTGGGAGGAGGAGCAGCTGCAGATGGTAAGATGGCACAGAAAGATATAGAATTAATACAATCTTTGCCTATCGCGGAAAAGACGGTAAAGGCTCTCTGGAAGAGCCGTTTAAGAGATTCTCTTGAGTTTTTCGGTAATCGTCCATATATATCACCTTTAAGGAACATTATAAGTTGGGTAGCCCCAATTAATCAAGTGAAAGAAATAAATGGTAATCCGAGTGAGAATACCCCCGCTTTCGATACAATAATACGATTTTATGCACTTAAACTTAATAGTCGCATAGAAGTCAATGGATCAAGAGACACAAGCGTGCTTCGTGTTTCAGTAGGAAGCCCTTTTGCTGACGAATCTACCATTTTGACCAATACTTTATGTAATGTTTACAAAGATTCTGATATACAGCGGAATTCTGAAAAGTATCTTCAGTCAAATCGTTTTGTCGCAGATATGCTTCAGGAACAAAAAAGTATGCTTTCCAAGGCAGATGCAGAATTATCAAAATTCATGTCTGAGAATGAAATGTATGAGGTTAGCGGCAACACGGCAGCTTTACTACAAAAACTTGTAGAATTTGAAGCCAGATACAATGATATTATGGCAGAATATAACATTGTATTGAATAGCAAAGATTATCTCGAAAAACAACTCAGCCAGGCAGATAGAGAACTTGGCGATCGTATTGCACAAAATGTGAATACACAACTGGGAGCTATTCAGGAAGAAATTAAAGCAAAAGAATCAGAGTATATAGCTGTACTTAGAGAAAAAAAAGCTGATGATCCAGAAGCTAAGACAAAAAAACAAAGCCTCGACCAAGTTAAAGCAAGGTACGACCAGCTCAGCCGTAGCAAGATTGCAGGTCAGATTGAATATGTTGGTAAGGCACAGAAATATCGTTTTGATCTCATATCAGAAAAATTACAACTTCAACAGAAACTAAATCGTCTAAATTTCAGTGCAGCAGAATATAAAAGAGTTAAAGAAAAATATGACAACCAGCTAACTCGTTTACCAGAAAAAGAGCAGTCTTTTGTTCGACTTGAAAGAGATCGTGAAGTGGTAAGTAAAACATATCTATTTCTAAAGGAAAAGCTCGATGAAACACGCATACTGATCGGCTCGGAAGTAGGTAGTGTATCGATTATAGGTACCGCTTTTATGCCGTTTTTGCCGGAGAAGCCGATATTATTAAAAATGGTTACTATAGGCTTAGTAATTGGATTCGTACTTGCTGGTGGATATGTGCTTGGTATAGAAATGCTAGATGATACAGTTAATGAAGAAATGCAGTTTTTTAAAAGCTTAGGTTTTAATATATGGGGAGTTATACCTTATATATCGCCATCAAATGACTACACGAATACGGAAGGTGTTAAAAATAGAGATTTGACAATTCAAGAAAGAGTATCTATAATATTTAAGAATGGAAAATCTAGGGAAATAGATCCTATAAAAACAGTATCTCAATTGATATCATATCCATTGATGACTGATAAACTAAACTCGAGCTTCGCCGAAAGTTTCCGAACCCTTCGTACGAATCTTAATTTTTCAAGGATTGATAAACCTTTCAAAACTATACTCATATCTGGATGTTCAATTGGGGAGGGTAAGTCTACTGTTAGTACAAACCTTGCATTATCATGGGCAATTGCTGATAAGAAAACATTACTTATTGATGGTGACCTAAGGCGCCCCTCTCAACATACAATTCTAAGCAAAAAGCGATCTCCTGGATTATCCGATTGTTTAATAAGTGATGAGAAAGAAATAAATGAAAAATATTTTCAGAAAACGCATATTGATAATTTGGTTCTCATGAGTGCAGGTACGCCAGTTCCAAATCCAAACGAGTTGCTCGGGTCAGAAAAAATGCATGAATTTCTGACAAAACTTTCAAATCAGTTCGAAAGAATTGTTATTGATAGCCCGCCTATTTTTATAAGTGACGCCGCACAACTTGTTAATGAAGTGGATGGTGTTCTAATAACAGCGCGACTACATTATTCAAGTAGAGCTCCACTTAAGCAATATGCATCTGATAATTTTCTTCATTCAAAAATTATCGGCATAGCTATAATCGATAAACCAAGGCCAAGCAAAACCAGATATGGTTATGGAGAAGGTAAATATGGTTACGGTAGATCTGGGTATGGTCGTTACAGCAGTGTCTATCCTGAAAAACTATGATATAAAAAACCAGGCAAGCAACGTTTTAGCATATTTTCTATGCCCTATAATGTTATAATAAATGTGATATGAAAAATAAAATATGATATTTTTTAGATTATGTTGTAGCGATGGTGTTTGTTGAATAAAATTGGCTAATAAAATAGAAATTGATGTTAAAAATAGATTTTAAAATTTTGAGAGATTCATTTAAAAATCGTTTAAAAAGTTTTAATACTTCTTTTCATCAAAAAGCTAATATGAGCGTTGTTTTTGGTTTTCAGAAGATAGTTGTTATAGTTATTGGGTTGCCACGCATTGCAAAGCAATTAATAGTATTCGCTGTAGATTGCTTTTATATACTGTTTACGGTATGGCTGACATTTTCATTAAGATATGAGCGTGCACATATCCCAATAAGTGATGACTGGTTTGCCTATGTAGGCGCAATTTTGATAGCATTACCTATTTTTATTATTTCTGGTTTATATCGATCAATATTCAGATATAGTGGGTTTTCTGCATTAAGTGCGGTTGCTTTTGCATGTTTGCAATATGGGATTCTTTACTTTATTGCAATTGTGTTTATGTTGCCAAAAAGTATTCCTTGGACTATTGGGATATTGCAACCCCTTCTTCTTTTATTGGGTATAGGTTCAAGTAGAGCTATAGCAAGATTTTGGTTTCATCCAGGAAATGTCAAGAATTCTAAATCCTGCAATAAAGAGAAAATACTGATTTATGGGGCTGGTGAAGCTGGAATACAAATATCCAGCGCATTACATCATAATGCAAGATACAATGTTGAAGGATTTATTGATGACGATGAACTTTTGCAAGATAAAAGTATAAATGGTGTTACGATATATAGCCCTAATTGTGTTCAGAAGATTGTTCAAGATAAATCTATAACAAGTATATTGTTAGCGCTCCCATCTGTAAAAAAAGCTCGACGAAAAGAAATTATTAAAGCATTTGATGGGCTTGATATTAATATCAGGACACTTCCGGGCATTGAAGAGATGGCGGATGGGAAGTTATCAATATCTGATATCCGCGAAATTGAGATCGAGGATCTTCTTGGACGAGATCCAGTGGCACCAAATCTTGAATTGTTTGAAAGATGTATAAAAAATAAATCTGTTCTTGTTACAGGGGCAGGAGGGAGCATAGGAAGCGAGTTATGTCGCCAGATTATCTCATTAAACCCGGTACGTCTGATTCTGATAGAGCAATCAGAGTATAATCTCTATGTTCTGAATAACGAATTGGATGAGCGAATCAGGAATAATGGGTATGGTGTGCAGATAGTAACTTTACTTGCTGACGTTACAGATCGTGAGAATATTAAAAAAATATTTGATCGTTACCTTCCGGAAACAGTATATCATGCAGCAGCATATAAGCATGTGCCGCTTGTAGAATGCAATCCTTTAGAGGGACTGCGAAACAATGTATTCGGTACATTATCGGTTGCTGAAGCATCAAAAAATTTTGGTGTAAAGAATTTTATACTTGTTAGCACTGATAAAGCTGTTCGTCCTACGAACATTATGGGAGCAAGCAAACGTATAGCTGAGCTTATACTTCAGGCGATGGCCGATGAGCAGAACGGAACAGGAACATGCTTTTCAATGGTGCGATTTGGTAATGTACTTGGTTCAAGCGGATCTGTTGTCCCATTATTCAAGAGTCAAATTAAAAACGGCGGCCCAATAACTGTGACGCATCAGGATATTACAAGATATTTTATGACGATTCCCGAGGCTGCTCAATTAGTTATACAAGCGGGTGCTATGGCAAATGGGGGGGATGTATTTCTTCTCGACATGGGTGAGCCTGTACGGATTATTGATCTCGCTAAGCGCATGATAGAGCTTTCAGGTTTTACTGTACGTGATAAGGAAAATACTGTCGGTGACATTGAAATAAAGTTTACAGGTTTGCGGCCAGGGGAAAAACTCTATGAAGAACTGCTGATTACTGATAATCCTGTACCGAGCACTCATCCGCGTATTTTCAAGGCACATGAAACATTTATTTGCATGGCAGAACTACGAGAGTATCTCAGTAAGCTTGAATATATGATCGTGTCTGGGAATAGTGATATAAATGATATTAAGACTCTGATAAAGAGAATAGTTAAAGGTTATCAGACAAACGGTATGGTATTAGAGATATTGGAAAAAAAGGGTATCACAGTTAAACAATATTAATTATCTTCGACTGTTTAATACTGACAAAAAAAATGAATTGAGATTTAAATAATATGAATATATATGTTCTTGTATGAGAAAAGCTTTGTAATTAGTAGTTGAATGCTGTATGCCACAATCGGACGAAAGTATTATATCTCTTCTTAAACGTCTTTGGAGGAATCTCGGCAAGAGGCGCAAGGCGCAGTTTTTGGCGCTCATGGTGCTGATGATCTTCACCTCGTTTGCCGAGGTATTCAGCTTGGGGGCGGTGTTGCCGTTTCTCGGTGTGTTGACCGACCCGGAGCGTGTCTTTCAGAACGACATCATAAGGGAGTTTGTTGGGCTGCTTGGAGTGACTACGCCACACGAGATGCTTTTGCCTGTAACCATTGCTTTTGCGTGTGCTGCGTTGATGTCGGGGGGGATGCGTCTTCTGCAGATATGGGCGAATACGAGGGTATCGTTTGCCACAGGTGCCGATCTAAGTATCGCGCTCTACCGGAGGACGCTTTATCAGCCTTATGCTGTGCACGTCTCGCGTAATAGCAGCAATGTAATCGATGCCGTTTCCTCGAAGGTCAATGCGGTGATTTTCAGTGGCATTATTCCCGTGATCAACATGGTGACGGCGTTGCTTATTATACTTGCAATCATGGTGACCCTGATCGTCATCAACCCGGTGATTGCGCTGTCGGCATTCGCGGGTTTTGGGTTGACGTATGCGGTGGTCATCAAGCTGACACGCGCAAGGCTCAAGTTCAACGGAGTACTTATTGCCAGGGAGTCGAGCAGGGTCGTCAAGTCCCTGCAAGAAGGGCTTGGAGGTATCCGGGATGTGTTGATCGACGGGAACCAGTCCGTCTATTGCGATGTCTATAGCAGGGCGGTGTTTCCGTTGCGCAAGGCTCAGGGTAGCAATAACTTCATAAACCAGAGTCCGCGTTATGGAGTAGAGACGATCAGCATGATTCTCATAGCCGGGCTTGCCTATTGGATGGCCGGACAGCCGGGTGGCATGGCACTGGCCATTCCCGTGCTCGGTACGCTGGCCCTTGGTGCCCAGAGGATGTTGCCGGCCCTGCAGCAGGTATTTGCCGGTTGGTCATCGTTGCAGGGGAGTTCAGCGTCAATGGAAGAGGTGCTCGACCTGCTTGAGCAGCCTCTGCCAGAAAATAGCGGAGAGAGACAGAAAGGTTCCTTGCCGTTCGAGCAGTCGTTGGCGTTGCGCGGGTTGTCATTCCGCTATACGCAAGATGCACCTGAGGTACTGTCGGCGATTGATTTAATAATTCATAAAGGCAGCCGAATCGGGTTTATCGGAACGACAGGGAGTGGCAAGAGCACCCTACTCGATATCGTGATGGGGCTTTTGGAGCCTACGAAGGGTGTCATTGAGGTGGACGGCATTCCGGTGACTCTGATCAATCGCCGTCTCTGGCAGAAGCATATTGCCCACGTACCGCAGTCGATATTTCTCTCCGATGCCTCCATCGAGGAGAACATCGCTCTTGGGGTCCCGAAGGGCAAGATCGACAAGGAGCGAGTGAGACAAGCAGCACAGCAGGCACAGATTGCCGAGCTTGTCGAGTCGTGGCCGAAAAAGTACGAGACAGTGGTCGGTGAGCGTGGTGTTAGACTTTCTGGCGGGCAGCGACAGCGCATTGGTATCGCTCGTGCCCTGTACAAGCAGGCTGATGTTATCATATTTGACGAGGCTACAAGTGCGCTTGATAATCAGACTGAAGAGGCTGTGATGCGGGCGATTCATGAACTTGATGAAAATCTTACAATTCTCATTATTGCTCATAGGTTGACAACACTGAAAAATTGTCATCATATTGTAGAACTTAATAATGGTTGCGTAATTAATGTTATAACATATGAAGAGATGAAAAAAAGTGAGAATATAGCTAAACAAGAAATGTATAAAAAATATATTAATAAAATAAAATGATGATATTTAAAGAATTTTATGAGCCCAGGTTCATTGATGATTTTAAATTCGAGATAAAGAGTTTTATTGGTAGAACGATATTTAAAAGAAAAAGCAAGATAACGGCGATTTACAGTAATCCGTTATTGGTGGATATAGGAGTTGGTGGTAATTACAAAGAAAAATGGGTTCATATTGATTTTTATAGAATACGCATAAAATTTTGGAAGAAGAAGATAATGCCTAGGCCTGAAGTAGAAACAGACTTAAGGTATCCGCTAAACTGTGAAGATGATATAGTTGATGGTGTATATTCTGGGCATACATTAGAACATTTATATCCTAATCAGGCAATAAATCTGTTGAAAGAAATATATAGAGTATTAAAGCCCGGTTGTTGGTTAAGAATTAATGTGCCGGATTTAAAATATTCTGTTGATTTCTATAATGGTTATAGAAAAAGCGATAAATATAAATATGGTGCAGAGGCGATCTGTAATCTTGCTCTAAACTGGGGTCATCATTCGGTATGGGATGAAGAATTGCTTATATATGCTTTGGAAAAATGTGGATTTATAAATGTAAAAACTGTTGAGTATGGTAAAAATGGTAACGATAAAAGATTGATAAAAGAAGAAGAAATAAGGAGAACAGGAACAATTGTTATAGAGGCACAAAAAAAATAAATAGATTTTCGAGATGAAAGAAAAAGAAAATATTTATGTTACTCAGCCATACCTTCCGCCTCTTGAAGAGTTTATTCCATATCTTGAAATGATATGGAATAATAAGCGTCTTACCAATAATGGGCCATTTCATGAAGAACTTGAAAATCGGTTGTGTGAATACCTTGGTGTAAATCATGTATCTCTTTTTACAAATGGAACTATTGCTTTAGTTACAGCATTGCAAGCATTGCGCATTACTGGCGAGGTTATTACGACTCCGTATTCATTTGTGGCTACAGTACACTCTTTGTATTGGAATGGTATAAAGCCGGTTTTTGTTGATATAGAATCTAAAACATTTAATATTGATCCAGAAAAAATAGAGGAAGCTATTACTCCACAGACAACAGCAATCATGCCTGTTCATTGTTATGGTAATCCATGTGATGTTGATCGTATTCAAAAAATTGCTGATACATTTGGTCTTAAAGTTATTTATGATGCGGCTCACGCTTTTGGGGTTAAGTATAAAGGTGGGAGTTTACTGAATTATGGTGATATGTCTGTTCTAAGTTTTCATGCAACAAAGGTATTTAATACCTTTGAGGGTGGGGCGATAATTTGCACTGATCAAAAGACTAAGCAGCGTATCGACTATTTAAAAAACTTTGGATTTGCTGATGAAGTGACGGTGACGGCTCCTGGGATCAATGGTAAAATGAGCGAGATTAACTCGGCTTTCGGATTGCTTCAGTTGCAGTATATTGACGCTGCCTTGCAGCAGAGGCGCGAGGTGGATGCAAGATATCGTAGGAGTCTTTCAAGAGTGAAGGGGATAGATGTTCCTGTGACGCATAAAGATGTTGAGTGGAATATGTCGTATTTCCCGATATTGATTGGTGATGATTATCCTCTTTTACGAGATTCACTGTATGAGTATATGAAAGAGCATGGAGTTTACTGCAGACGCTATTTTTATCCATTAATCTCTGATTTTCCCATGTATCGAGGCCTTTTGTCAGCATCTCGTCAGAATCTTCCTGTAGCAATGGATATTGCTAATCGTATTCTATGTCTTCCTATGTATTCTTCATTAAGTGCTGAAGAGCAAAGTAAGATAATTAATCTTATTGTTAAGCTATAATTAATTATTAAGTTCATTGTTTGGCAAAAATAAAATATAAAGAATAAGTATTTTGTGACCAGAAAAGCATATATGCTATGTACCACTAATGCCTTGATATATATTAAATATCAGCTGTTTGATGTTTGTAAAAATGGTGAATCGAATTATTCGTATTTCCCGGTTTTAATTCAATTTTAAAAAAATTTTGCACGTTAAGCAATATCTGAAAAAAACAATATCTATCTTAGAAGATATATATTGCCTTCGGTAAATACGTATGATAGGATCATGAGGTATCACAGTGTTGAAATTACTGAGGATATATCGAAAAGAGTGCTTTGTTTGCTGTTGTATTATTTTTATTAAGTTAAGAGAAAATGACAATATAAAAAAATTAAATAAGGGCTTATAATACATGGAAGTTAGCAAATTTGGTTCATATTATGAAGAATTCATTGTTGGTGAAGAGATTATTCATCAACTATCAAAAACAATATTTGAAAGCGATAATAATATGTTTTCACTTTTAACAATGAATCATCATCCATTACATCTTAACAAAGATTATGCAGAGAAAAGTCAGCACGGGCAGATATTAGTGGTTGGGACATTGGTTTTTTCTGTTTTGGTTGGCATTACAGTCCCTGATATAAGTGGTAAAGCTATCGCTAATTTAGAATATAAGAAGATCAGGCACTTAAATCCTGTATTTATCGGTGATACGCTGTATGCAAAAACATTGGTGCTCGATAAAAGATTATCAGAAAAAAATGATGATCGCGGTATAATATCAGTAAAGACTATAGGTAGGAATCAATCAAATATTCCTGTTCTTGAGTTTGAAAGAAGTGTTTTAGTTCAAAGAATGGGTGTTAAAAAAGGAGGTTAATATGTTGTTGAGGAGTCTAATGTTTGTTCCCGCTCATAATAATCGTTTGATGGATAGTGCGGCAAGAAGTATAGCTGATGTGTTATTGTTAGATGTTGAGGATTCGGTTCAGCCAAAAAATAATAAACAGGCGGCTAGGGATAATATTATAAAATACGTAGAGGGGGGTAAGTTTAAAAAACATTATGTATTTCCTAGAATCAATGACAGGGATAGTGGAGAATTACTTAAGGATTTAATGCAGCTTACCATTGAGGGGATACATGGGTTCATGTATCCTAAATCTACTGTTGGTGAAGATATATATTTTATAGATAAGCTTTTAGAGACGATTGAGTTTGAAAAAGGGTTTCGGGTTGGGACGTATAAATTAATCCCTTTAATAGAGACTGCAGGGGCGGTACTTAATGCAAGTGATATATGTTCTATAACGAAGAGAGTTGTGGCGATTGCATTTGGGTGTGAAGATTTTGTGACAGATATAGAGGGTGTTCATGATGACGGTGGTCAAAGTATATTTGTTGCAAGAAGTATGATTGCAATGGCTGCTCGTGCAAATAAGGTTGCTCCCATTGATACAGTTCATATAAAAGTACATGATCTAGTTGATTTGGAGAAAAATCTAAAGATAGCAAAGAATCTAGGTTTTGAAGGGATGCTTATATTGAATCCAAAAGAAATAGATTTAGTTCATAAATATTTTACACCGTCAATAGAAGAAATAAGTGATGCACATGAGATGATAGAAGTTGCGATAGAATACGAAAAAGAAGGTAAAGGTGTTGCCGTTAAAAATGGTAAATTTATTGGGCCTCCGATGGTGTTAGCTGCAAAGAAAATTATAAATAAGGTTAATATGATTAATTGGAGGTGAAAAAGTGAAAAAATTAGTGATTTTGGGAGGCGCAGGCATAGGAATGATTGCAGTTACAATTGCTGAGGTGACTAATGAATATGACGTGATTGGTTTTTTAAATGATTATGAAAAAGTTGGATCATATATTGGTAAGTATAAAAAAGTGCCAGTAATAGGGACGTCAGAAGATGTCAATAAGTATTTAAAGGATGAAAATACCTATTTTTTTATAGGTTATGTTGGTATGCAAAAAGAAAAAGAAGTATATGAAAAGATTGAAAGTATGGGAATACCGAATGATAGGTATGCAACACTAATACATCCAACGGCAATTATTCCTTGTGGATATTGTAAGGTTGGTTTTGGCGTTATGATGGCTGCACTATCTCAGTTGTCACCAGACACGACTATAGAAGATAATTGTATACTATTGCCAAACTCTTTTGTTGGGCATGATAGTTATCTGAAAAGATTTGCTCATGTCGCTACAAATGGTGTTGTTGGGGCTAATGTTATTGTTGGTAAAGGTGTTCATGTAGGCAGTAATTCTACAATTAGAGAAAAAATTGTAATTGGCGATTATTCGTTGATTGGATCTGGATCAGTCGTATTAAATGATGTTCCCGAAAATTCGATATTTGTTGGTAATCCCGCAAGATTATTAAAAGATAAGGTCTGATTCAAATGAGTAGAGTAAAGGGAACCTCTAAAAATGGTTATTTGAAATATTCTTTTGTCAACACTGCGGGCTTGTGACGGAATAACCGGCTTAATTGAATCGTTCTTTGAGAGATTTGTACACGAAAATGAGCAATTTCGGACATACTGGACGCACCTATCTCAGGAAAACGTTGTAAACTGGCTTGCTAAGTTGCACACAGCGCATCATGTTGTAGGTCAGGTTTGCCAAGCCGATCTTGGCCTCTGCTCGTTCAATGCCGATGGTTCTGATATACATGGCCTTCATCGTGTTGGTCATGAACCCGAAGACATGTTCGATCCGGCAACGAAGGCTTGATTTGCGGCGATTGCTTGCTTTCTGCTGCTCGGTCAGCTTCTTGGTGCTGGAGGCTTTCTCCTGGATATGATCTTCCAAACGGCATTTCTGGATACTTGCTTCCTGGCCGATGTAGGCACTGTCTCCGTAAAGCTTCTGACCTGCATCAGCCTCGTTAATCAGGTCTTCAAGTGCCTGTGAGTCATGCACCAAAGCAGAGGTGACCGCATACGTCCTGATCAGCTTGGTTCCCTTGTCAACCTCAGATGTTTTTTATAGCCGTAGAAGTTCATCTTGTTCTTCTTGGCCCAACGGGCATCGACATCTTATTGCCTCAACTTGTTCGGCTTCTGTTTCAAGGCTTCGGGAGTTTCATGCTGTTTGATCTGCTCGTTTTCATCACGGCTGTTGCGCTGCCGTGGGACTTTAACGAAACTGGCATCAACAATCTGACCGGTTTTGGCAAAGACACACTGATCGTCCAAGGCTGTATTGAACCGTTCAAACAGGGCTTCAATCACCCCTTCCTCGATCAGGGTCTCACGGAACTTCCAGATGGTTTTGGCATCGGGAACCCGGTCACTGGATTTGAGTCCCAGAACGCGCTTGAAGCTGAGCCGATCGGTAATCTGGTATTCCATCTGATCATCCGAGAGACTGTAGAGGCTTTGCATGACGAGGAGCTTGAACATCATCGTACGATCAAACGGTGACCGTCCCATTTTGCTCAGATTGGCTGGCTTTTTGAATGCCACCTCAAGAACCGGGCGGAAGATATTCAAGTCGATATCCTCTTCAAGTTTCACCAGTCGATCTTTGAGCTTGGTCAGACGTTCCAAGAGAAAATACTCGTCGACAAAGCCCAGTTGATTGATGTTCTTCATGGCAATGAGATTGATTTAGCCGTTCCTGCCATAAAATACGGAAGAGTACCCTTTCGAAAACTATCTATAGTGACTACTTATAAGCACTTATAGCATCTTAGACTTTTTAGAGGTTCCCTACAGTGTACTCTATAAAAAAGAAGTTAAATAAAAAAATAAGTATTATAGGATAATGCAAAATAAAAAAATATACTATGCGCCGGTACATCTTATGGTATATGATAGGCCGTTTCACTTTATAAAGTGTGTCGAGTCACTAAAAAAAAATATTGGTGCATCAGAAACAACATTATTTATTTCATCTGATGGGCCAAAAGATGAAAAGAGTTTTGAAAAAGTCAAAAAAGTACGTAAATATATAAATAATCTTTCAGGATTTAAAAGGGTAATTGTATATGCTCCTAAAGATAATACAAGAGGTTGTATAAAAACCGAAGTAAGGGATAAGGTTCGTGAGTTTTCAGATAGATATATAGTCTCAGAAGATGATAATATTTTTTCATGCTATTTTTTAAGATATATGAATAACGCTTTGGAATATTTTAAAGAAGATGAAAAAATTCAAGATATTTCAGGTTATATGTATCCAGGCTTTCCGTCATATCAGCTAATCCCAGTAATGTTAAAAGCCCATACTGCATGGGGGGTTGGCTTTTGGCGTGAAAAAGATATATGTCATAAAATAGACCAAAAAAAATATGCTATAGATATTTTAAAAGATAAAGAATTATATAGTAAAATAAATAATGGGAACCCTCATCTTGGGCCAACTTTAAAAAAAATTGCAGATGGGCATTTGTTAGCAGGTGACGCTATAAGAACAGCAATATTATTTAAATATGACAGGTATGGAGTATTTCCATCAATATCTTTAGTGCGTAATATCGGTCATGATGGATCGGGAGAGCATGGCGGTATAACGAATAAATTTATTAATCAAAAAGTACATGATGAGAAAATTGATGATAATATATTCAAAAATACAGTTTGTGAAGTGGATCATCAGAAATGGATAAGAGAATATTTTGGCGGAATAATTGGAGCCCTTCGAGGGATATCAGTATATAATCAATTTAATGCATCAAATAATATTAGTCGTAAATTCTGGAAATATACAATAAAAGGTATCAATGTTCTTGATAAAATTGATGCTGCTTTAAAGGAATAACTTAGATATTCAAAGAATGTCATATATAAAATCAACTTATAGGTGACATAACGATATTCATAGCCTTATTAAATGAGCGAATATACTGCAATTTACTCTATACATGAAAAATCAAAAGTTGTATTTATCGTGTATTTATTCCAAGTGGATATTTAAAAAAATAAATTGATTTGTAATCGTAAAGCAAGTCGAAGTTATCAGGTGCCGTCATTTTGGTAACATATACGATCATGCAGTTACCTATATGTTAAAATAGATGTCGCGTTGTCAATTCAAAGTAGAAGAAGGGATAACTGCTCTATTATCGTTAGCGGCAAATATTTTGCGATTCACCCTGATGCTCTGAAGGCTTTGCCTGTGCCTGAACTGGTGCTCGCACAAGTGAATATTCATTCAAGACGAGATAATTGATTTAACCGTAAATGTATGAAATGAGTATCAAAGTTTGTCAGCACATTTGACGGCGCAAAACGATTGGACAGGGACGGGTGCTCGAAATGGTCGAGAACCGCACAGCCGAAGCTGCCCGGCAGTTGTTTGAATCTCTGAAAAAACAACACAGTGTTCAGAGTTCGAGACAGTGTCGGCTGACCTGTGGAATGCGTTTGCCGATTCAGTGAACGAAAGGTTTCTTGGTGTATGATCGTATTCATATAAGCGAATATCTCAATGAGGCTGTCTATGCGGCGCATTAACAAGAGTCTTGTCAACTCGATAAAGTCGCCATTGGCTGCGCAATCCGAAGAACATTCATGAGCAGCAAATGGCCGTGACGGCTATAGTGGTCCCCGATTTTCAGACAGCGGTTTAAGGTGGTAACTTGCCCGAAAACAGGGTCAAGTTATGAGCGAGAAGAAACGCAACAAGTTCACGGCACAGTTCAAGGCCAAGGTAGCGCTGGAGG
>Ga0326729_1000041_pt1 | contig 54343 bp, 45 predicted proteins | sample MHFSIPfraction_2_FD_207744 | JGI IMG/M metagenome (GOLD analysis project Ga0326729, IMG submission 207744) | Lab enriched peat soil microbial communities from Michigan Hollow, Ithaca, NY, United States - MHF6AY SIP fraction | ecosystem: Environmental > Terrestrial > Soil > Wetlands > Peat...
CAAATCGATATCCTCGATTTTGAGACTGAGGAACAGCAGGATACGGTAGGTGATCTGCATCAGCGAGTCGTAAAATGCCTTGTGTTTCTCGTCCGGCGTCCCCTGCACTGCCACTGGATCGGGGAAGTTCCATTGTGCGGTAATCGGCTGGCCGGGCCAGGCAGGACAGGCTTCTCTCGCGGCCTTGTCACAAACCGTGAATATGAAGTCCATTTTCGGTGCCTCGGGCGTGGCGAACTCACTCCAGCTTTTGCTGTGCAGACTGCTCGTGTCGTAGTCCAGGCTGTCAAGCAGTTCCAGCACCATCGGATCGACAGCACCCCGAGGGTTGCTGCCGGCGCTGAACCCTTTGAACCTACCCTTGCCGAGGCGGTTCAGGACAGATTCGGCAATGATGCTCCGGGCAGTGTTTCCGGTGCAGATGAAGAGGACATTCCAGGTTTTGCCTTCCATTTCAGGAGTTGTAGGTGTTTGGATGAGGATGTGACAATTCGAGCAATTGGGTTATGCCGGCAGGTTCCTGTTTCAGAAGCGGCACAATGGCAAATCTTTTTGCCAGCCGGGCGGCAATGACGGCGATCTCCCGATGCTCATCAATCGCTCGCTGCTTCAGCAAACTCGAGTGCGGCGAGCTCGATGCGAGGCAGTTGTTGACTACCCATGCCCAAGGTTCGATACCGGCACGGCGCAGGTCTTCCTGAAGCCCGGCTGCTTCCAGCACGGGAGTGGGTTCAGCAAGCGTGACGATGAGCACCCTGGTTTGCCGGGGATCCTGCAACTTCATCATCGGGGTGATTGGTGTCAGCTGGGAGCCGAGAGCCTGTCTCGTGATTTCCCGATGGTAGGCTCCTGTTGCATCCAGAAGCAGGAGCGTATGGCCGGTCGGGGCGGTGTCCATGATGACGAACCTGGTATCTGCCTCCTGTATGATTTTCGAGAAAGCCTGATATACGGCGATCTCCTCGGTGCACGGCGAACGCAGATCTTCTTCCAGTAGCGCCAGACCTTCTTTATCGAGTTCACTTCCCCTGGTTTCAAGTACCTGGCGTCGGTAGATCGCCGTTTCTTCCCGAGGGTCGATCCGGCTTACAGTGAGATTATCAGTCGTGCCCTCAAGCGTATCGGCAAGGTGCGCTGCCGGGTCAGAGGTTGACAGGTGTACCGGCAGGCCGCGCCTGGCGAGTTCAACGGCAAACGCCGCGGCGAGGGTGGTTTTGCCTACCCCGCCTTTACCCATGAACATGACGAGGCCGTGGCCGTCAGCGGCAATGTCATCAACAAGAGAGGAGAGGCCCGGGGTTTGAATAGCCTCGGGAAGCTCGAGGTTTTTTGTCTTCGCCGATGCGACATCAGTTGCCAGCAGCCCGCCGAGAGCATCAATCCCGATCAGGTTGAACGGCTTGAGTGTGACCTTGTCGCAGGGCAAAGCGCGCAGTGTCTCAGGAATAGCCGCCAATGCAGCTTGCTCCCGTTCGAAGATTGCCGCTGCCATATCATCCTGTTCTGCTTCGGCTGATGGCATAGTGCCGTTGATGATGAGGAATTGCTGCGTGAGGCCGACAGCGGCGAGCTCTTCATGGGTACGGTCGACCTCTCGAAGGGTGGCCTGCTGGGCGCGGGCGACCAGGACAAGGCGAGTCCGTCCCGGATCGGCAAGGACTTCGACGGCGCGCTTATATTGCGATCGCTGCTTCTCAAGGCCGGCAAGCGGTCCAAGGCATGAAGCCGCAACGTTCGATGCTTCGAGAAAGCCGCTCCATGCCCCCGGTAACTGTAACAGGCGGATAGTATGTCCGGTGGGCGCTGTGTCGAACACGATATGATCGTAATCGGCATCCAAATCAGCGTCGGTCAGAAGGGCGGTAAACTCGTCGAAAGCGGCTATCTCTGTCGTGCAGGCCCCGGAGAGCTGCTCTTCGATTTCATTGACCACCGTATCAGGCAGTACACCCCGGACAGGGCCGATAATTCTGTCCCGATAGGCTCTGGCGGCCGCCTGCGGATCGATTTCGAGCGCGAAGAGGTGCGGCGACGCGGCTGTTACGGGCGTAATCCGATTGCCAATGGCTACGCCGAACACCTGCCCCACATTCGAAGCAGGATCGGTGCTGACCAGCAGAACTCTCACTCCCTCTGCACAGAGTTTCAGGGCCGTCGCGCAGGCGATCGAGGTTTTGCCCACGCCTCCCTTTCCGGTGAAGAAAAGATAGCGCGGGGGGCAATCGAGGAATTTCATGGGTGTACTCCCGATCAGCAGCAACTCTTGCCGGAGCCGCAGCACTGCGTTTTTGATTCAGTCCCTATGGCAATGCCGGACCAACGGGCCAGATCCGTTCGAGAAGGGTAGGTCCCAGCCATGGCGATATCTCCGCCAACAAGGGTCAGGGGGAGAGACTCCGATCCGGAGCGTTCGAGAAACTCCTTTACCATGGCATTTTCGGCAAAAGCCATCGGCTGTCGGGCGAGGTTGAGGCGCTCTATTGCGATGCCGTTCTGCTTGGCCCAGTTCACGTCAGCTGTGAACGTCACCAGGGTCTGGTCGACGTCCACGCCGCACACTCCCGTGCTGCAGCAGAGTGCCGGTTCAAAAACCTGTATCGTTTTCATGATGAATCTTCGTTTTGACTTTGATTTGAATTCTTATGGAAGCAACGTGCCGATACGGTCAAGCTCGAGCTTCATGCGTTCGGGATCGAGTTTCAGCTCTTCCAACGGAAGCGCCAGAAACGCCTCGATCCGGGTGCGCAGGATGCGGTAGGCATCCATGAACGCCGCGTCGATCTCCTCGTCGGTACCGGTCGCACCGGCAGGATCCTCGACACCCCAGTGGGCTCGCAATACCGGCCCGAGGTACGCCGGGCAGGTTTCGCCGGCGGCGTTCGAGCAGACGGTGATGACGATATCCGGTTTGAACGGGAGATCATCCCATGACTTGCTGTGGTATCCTTCGGTCGGAATTCCTTCGCGCTCCAGCAGAGCGAGCGACCGTGGATGGACGTAACCGGCTGGTCTGCTGCCGGCGCTAGTGGCCTGCCACCCCGGAGGAGCGAGGTGGTTGAAGGTCGCTTCGGCCAGTATCGAACGGCATGAGTTTCCCGTGCAGAGAAAAAGGATGTTCATGAGGCGGTCAGGTTTGTTTGGTACTTCAGGTCTGATAATCCGATTGTCATGATCGACTTCGCCACCATCAATGTGCCCCCAGGGTTGAATCCTGACACTCTGGGCAGATCGCCGCAGCACTGAAGTCCCCGCATTTCTCCGGTTTTCCCCCGCAGCACTCGTCGGTGAGATAGGCAATCAGCTCCATCATCAGCGGCAGGTTCGCCCGATAGCGCTGGAACCGCCCTTCCTGCGCGACATCGAGCAGACCCGCGTGAGTAAGGGCTTTGAGGTGAAACGAGAGATTCGTCGACGGGACGGCGAGCGTCAGGGCGATTTCACCGGCAACCATGCCTTCACTGCCTTTGCCGATGAGCAGTCGATAGACATCAAGGCGTACTGGCGACGAGAGCGATTCGAAAATCGTGATGGCTGATTTTTTATTCATGGTTGATATTACAAAATTTGTTGAACAGTTGAAACGTTGTCTTGCAATAACGCCATGCCCGCGTCAAGAGTTTTCAAAAACGACACAACTGCCCGAAGAAACTTGCATGGTTATTGGAACGCTGGGCAGCCGTAGTGCATTACATGAAGGTGATCGGAAGTGAGGTCGGGATCGACGGGAAGAGCTTCCGGGTGAAGGTTGTCGGAAACGCAATTGAGTTCGTTCCGATTATTCCTGAAAAAAAAAGCGGCAGGTGCGCAAGGGTTGACGGCCAACGTCGTCATAAGCATGAGCAAGGATGTTGATCGCGCATGTGAATGTGATGAGGAGTAGTAGCTATGGAGTTTTCAGCGGCAGGACCGGTTTTCTCAAATGATGATGACGAAAGAGTTGATGATCGATGATTGATAGGTGAGATCACTGATGAGAAAACGGAGTTGACCGGCGGGTTGCTGGAATGAGCGGATCGAAAAGGGGAGACCTTTTTCGATCCGCTTTTTTTTTGGCTGATACGAAGAAATTGCCATGGATGATCGGGCAATGAGCATCATTCATTGAACGGGTTCTCCTGCAATAGAGATATTTCCTTCATCGACATTTTCACCTGCATTTCCATCATCCGGAATGCATCGAATAGTGAATTTTCAACATGGTGGCGTAAGCTTCGCGTGTTAGGAAAAAATATCATAAAAAAGCGCAAGAATATGATCTGGAGAGCGTACTAACTGTTGTGGATGGGAAAACGCGCGTCCCCCCTGGTCCTGAATGATAGTCTTGAGAATCGATCGAGTGATACACTCGTAACCAAACAAGGAGCATATGAAAAAGCAGATTTTGTTGATGGTCGGGGTTGCAGGCCTGTTGACCTGTCAGCCCCAGCATGAAGCTGACGCTTCCGTAAGAGTTGGGGTGAATGTGCCGGGTGGACCCAGTTTTTTCTTTTCGGACAGACCCGATTTCATCTATCTGAACAACTACGGTTATTCAGTCTCCTATGGAGGACCCTACGATGTCATCTACTACGGAAATGACTACTTCGTTTTCCGTGACGGTGGTTGGTACCGTGCCCATGATTACCGAGGTCCATGGGGACGCGTCAGGGATTTTGAACTTCCGCCGTCAATCCGGAGGCACCGTATCGAGGAGATCCGGAGGCATCGCGACATGGAGTACCGTAGGCACGATCGCGGCTACTGGGATCAGAGATTCCGCCACGACCGCGACCATTGGCACGGTCGTGACGACCGCCGCGGACCGGATTATCGCCGCGGGCCGGATGACCGCCATGGCTGGGATGACCGCCGGGGTGGTGATGATCATCGCGGGCCGGATCGTGGTCGCGACTTCGACCGTCGTTGACGCGGATCCATGCAGTGATCTTCAATCAAGCACAAGGGAGCCCGTCCGGGCTCCCTTTTTTTTGTCAGGAATGGGTATGCTGACTATTCGGACCTGAAGAAAATATCCAAAAAGTTACATATGCCTTGCTGACTTCAATCAAACGGTTCAGGTGATTGGCCCATGTCAAGAGCGGCAAGCCATCCTTGCCCGGTGTCAAGGATGCCTTGAAGATAGGTTGGCTTGCAGATATCATGAGCGGGCGTCAGGCCGTGTACTCACGCATTCCTGATGACGTGGTTCAATACGATTGCAGCGGCCGTCACCGGAAGTTCGAGTGTGATCAGGTGACCGCACTGGGGCACGCAGAGATAGCCACCCTTCGAGGTCATTTCCTGAAGCTTTCGGGTGTTTTCCGGTGTCATTATCGTGTCTCCGTCTCCCGCGACAAACAGCATGGGTACATTGATGGACCTGACCATCTCGGGGAGCCTGGTCGTCGTTTCGAGCGCGGTGATCTGCCGGGTCGTCTGTTCGATGGCTTCCGAAGCGCAGAAGCCCAGGCTTTCGAACCCGATCATGATGTCGTGCTTGAGGATCGTGTTCTTGGACAACACGAGCCGGGCGAAAATGTAGGCGAGCAGCCACCAGGTCAGCTTGCGCATCATGGTGTTGAAAACGAAGGTGATCGTTGCCGGGGCGAAGTTCGAAATGAACTCGCTGTTCGGGAGGAAGCCGAAGTTGAAGAACACCATCGACTTGATGCTGTTGGCATGGCGGGTTACATAATCCAGGGCTACGAAAGGGCCAAAAGAGAAGGCTGCCACATGGAAGTTGGCCAGACCGAGCTTCCGGATCAGTTCGTCAAGGTCCCTGGCGAAATGGCTGATGTGGTAATGGTTGTTTGGGTCATTTTCCGACCACCCATGGCCTTTCATATCGTATGATACAGTCCTGATCCCCTGTTCGTTCAGGTGCCTGATGACGTGATGCCACCACATCCACCAGCAGTCCCAGCCATGGATCAGCAACACGGTCTCTTTCGCGTTACGCGGTCCTGAGTCGTGATAATGGTGCAGCAGGCCACCGACTTCGATGAAATGGCTGTTTTCCATCAACCCAAGTTCGTAGGCAGCTTCACTTTGCTGCCCGGTGGCGCGGGATTGAAGCTGGAGAAGGAGTTTTTCCCGGTAAGAGCGGAATTTCTCGGTGGTAGGTTGTGGTATGTGTCCCATGTCAGTCAGCAGTGAAGTTCATGAGAGTTCGACATTGCGATAATTACGGGTATCCGTCAGCATCACATTCCGATCCCTGGGCGCATTTCAGAAATCCAGGTATGGCGGAAAAGAGGGCTCCCTTTCTTTACGGTGGCTCAGGTTGAGGAGATCGATCCTTTGCCAGCTCGAAGGTAAAGGATCGATCAATGCGTTCATCGATTCTATCTACTCCTGCACCCATTGGCGCACTTACCATTTGAACGGAACCTCTTTGGCCTGGACTTTCGGTTTGGGTTTGGACAATATTGCCGCCTTGATGAATCCTGCGGCTTGAGCTCCTTCACTGAAAATCTCAAAGGCTTTTCCGTTCAGTAAGCTTGTTGCATTCATGAACGCCGATCCGGAAGCATAGACTCCGAGCCCGACAACGGCAATCCCGGCGATTCCGTGCAACGTAGGGGCCGCGATCGGGGCCAGTAAAGCTGCTCCGCCTGCGATTCCTAAAGCTGCGGCCGTCGAGGTTATCGGATTCTGACTCATGGTAATGTTCCGAATTGAATTGAAATTATTGCAAAGTCTGATATGATGGCGACTTAATAACGAGCACACCATGTCAACTTACTGTCACCTTGTGTCGCTTACTTATCAAGAAAGCACCCCATCTGTGTTTTCGACTTTATTCCAAACTTCATCGCGCAACCGTAATGCCGAAGCTGCTTCAAACAGGCCAGGTTTCAATAAATCTTTCCAGCGGGGATTATGTAATTCCTTTTGCTGAAACTTCCACCATGCGTTCAAAGCCAACGTTGCGTTAGAAGCTATCTGAGCAGAGTCGTTTACAGCCTGAAAATAGTCGATGGCCACATCGAAGTATCCGTATGATTTCGAGGACGCTTGCGACATGGTGATTACATATACGTTGTAGCCAGGAAGAAGTGTGGCGAAATAGGACTCTGGACATGGGATCCCAAGATGGGAATCATCTCGGTCAACCTCAAAAAGATGAATTGGAAAAAGTAGTTTGTCTCGCATGTGAACCGGACACATCCAGGTTTTGCGGTCAAAGGTCACATTTCCATCTTCCCTGATTGACAAACGTTGAGGAAGCCTGCTTTGGGCAGAAGAAAGGGCAATCTCCGCGACTCTGTTTGAATCTTTAAGGTCATCCCTTCCCGGATATGCCGGACCTGATTGCATCCAACGTTCAATGAGCTCCTGATCGTCCCTTGTGTAAAGGGAAGGTATTACCATACTTTCCTGAAACATCATTGTAACTCCATTTTTTGCATGATTAAAACAACCTGATCCACGGAAACGAACTTGTGCATATACATGGTCTGATCAAAACCAGACCCTTGGGTGTTCAATACATGCATTAACTTCAGGCAATACGGAAGATTGAACACCAATATCTTACTCTATATCAAGCTGTTAAAGCGTCGACAAACATGACGCTGACTCTCAACAGGAGCTTAACGGGACACTCTGTCAAACAACCGTAGCAAGCGTTTCTCCAGACGCGTTGCCGGAAGTCTGGTCATTTACCATATCGGGTTTCTATCTCTTTTGATGGACTCGCATAACCGGAAATCTCCGGTGAGCCGCCCCTCATTGAACTGCCTCCATAGAGATACGGATAGGCATTGGCTCCGAGCCTTTTCGTGCACTTGCCGACATTTTCCAGGTAATCCCCGACAACCCACCAGTGGCCATCGATGAAAACTTCAAGTAAACGTCCATAAGCCTCTGCGCCCTGGACAAAAGCCCCCTGCGTTTTATTCATGACAAACGTGTTCAAGATTGATCGAAAGTGTTGATTCTGATTTTGCTCTGTGTCGAAATTTTCTTCTTCAGAGCGAGTTATCGCACGCCATGAAGAGTGTGGCTGATGCCAATTTTATCTGCGCTCACGTCGGAAATGCCGGTTCTGAACATCAGGCGCTTTCATCGATGTAGTTCAGCTTGTCATCTAGACGCTATGGATGCCATAACATGAGGGCGAAATTCCTCTTAATGGAAGCATTGCCGGCAAGCATGCGTCAATCATTCTCCCCCTGCAGAACGTTATGGCCGGTTGTTATTTCCGGTACAGAAACCACACAGGCCAAACTGATTTGACTCCTCATTGTCGGAACTGCTGCACGTAGCTTCATCCGGCAGATTGTAAAAATGAGCTGTATCGCCGTTTCGGGACGTCTTCCCGCTGCTGTGATCGACGCCCGGAGATGTTCTCGGCGTCTGGTCAATTTTCACCTTGATTGGAAATCGTGATTTTGGAATAGGCTTCACTGCCGGCCTTTTCCACCATTTGAAGGTCATGATCACTACATCTTGTATTGTGGGGAGTGCTTTGGTCTGATACATAGGGCGATTACCTGAAAAACTCATCGCTCGGTGGAAAGGGGCGATACGTGGCGTGGTATTTGTGGTAAATTAAAAATAATATTACAATTATGATAGTTTTTGATCAAATCCTTTGCGGATAACCTGGTTTTAAGCTGTGAACAACGCAGCTAAGTTGGGTCATTCGATGGGATTGAATTTATTAAGTATTTAATTATAAATTATTTAGCGTAGCCCCCTTCTTTTTCTTTGTCCATTCGATAGCCCGCCATTCATGTGATCGACCTCCACGATCCTCACGAGTTCTGTTCCAGTTGACTGGCAACTCATCGGCGAGCTGATGTCGATCTCCTGATGATTGCTGAAGGAATGACGGCAACCTTTTCAGGCATTGTTGCGCATGAGATGCGCAGAAGTCGACGCCCCTCCTGGGCGCCACGCGTCAGGTATCTTGGCTGGATCATAGTATGACATAGTGCATGTTGATGATGTTTACTGCATTTTATAAAATGAGATACGGCTGCAAGCAAGGGAACTGGCTGCGAAAGGGACGCGGATGCCCTTACCGTATTAACGGCTGGCGCCGAGCATATCCGACCTCAGGGGAACGGCATTGGGGATCGTAATAATTGTAAGATCGCGGCCTGATTGCTAAATTATGAATATTACGCTCTCGTTCTATCGTGCAGCTTCCACCAGGCAACCATGCTAAACTTCAGACAATGAATGTCATCATCAACGACAAAAGCTGTGTCTCTTCAGTCGGCCAGACACTCTTGAAGGCAGCCAGGATAAACCACAGCCACGTCGGCTATTTATGCGGTGGGCACGGAGTTTGTCGGACCTGCTTTGTAATCGTGCTGGAAGGCTCAGAATATCTTTCTCCTGTCAATGATGTTGAAAAAGCATTTCTCTCTCCTCATGAGATCGGACTCGGAGGTCGTATGGCTTGCCGGGCAACGATCGCCAAAGAGGGGACAATCAGGGTGCTTTCCCGCCCGGAGGAGGTTCGCAGGATGCTCTTCACCAACCCGCTGCCATTATTCAACTATGGTGCGGAGATGGGGCGTAGCTTTGCCCAACAGGTTATCCCAGGCGTTGGCAACATTTTGAGCCGAATCGTGACGGGAGAGATCATCAACGAAAATGAGCTTGAGGACTTCAACGATTCAGTTGATGGCATTTTCGGCCTGGCTGTTGAAACACTGCCGGAGTATCTGCCTTTCAGGGAGCAGGTCATGGGTATCGTCAGCAAGCTACCTGTTCAGTTGCCGGTTAACAGCCCTTTACAGATGCCGTTTCAGTTTCCACTCCAACTTCCATTCGTAAAACAGGATACGCGGAAAAATGTTAAAGAGGCGATTCCGGTCAGGTATACCCCACGGAACTCTTCAACCTGATTTTGCGCCAGTGGATTTGACATAAGGAAAAGCTTCTGACGGCTTGAATTGTTGAGAGCCTCAATATCAGAATCCCCTGAAGCATAGTATACTCGACAAACAAATTTCTCTTGTGATGTTGAAAATAATGGTACCCGAAATCATCAATAAGATAGAAGATCAAAAGTATGTAGAGGCGTTTGTCAACCTTGTGGGGCTCATGTATTACCTGCATGAGAATGTCAAGCACTACAGCGGTGATGAGATATTTTCGGTGACATTAGCGCATGACGCTCTCTCGGAAACCTTGACGGAGATGAGCAACATCGATGATGATTCGGATTATTTTAATGGCGTGGCAGAGTTTTGCGCACATCTTGCGGTTTTGAGGCTCCAAGAGGCCATAGGCGATGAGGTGGCGGCGCGGGCAGCAAAGTCCTTGTCCTTTTGCCTTGAAACAATCATAAATCAGCAGAAAGCTCAAGACGGTGAAGACGATCGATGGACAAATTAGGATTTCAGCCTGTCGAACGGGGAGGGGCGCCTCTTCGACACGAATCAGATAATGGGCATGTGTACGGCATTCGTGTTGACTTTTTTGATTCAACTGCTGACGAGATGCACCGCAGCGCCTGATTCAAGGCATTGATGGCATTGCTTGTCAGATCGACAGCTGTTCGGAATACGTTGGTCTATTGACGCTGATCATTTTCGACGAGGTGCTTGGGGAGATCATCTGGCGATTTAGTGCGTGCATGAAACGCGCCAGTATGTCAGACTGATGTCAGGAAGGAATCATCAAATGTCTGATATATCCAAAGGATTCGTGCATCAACAGATCGGTAAATCCCATGCTGAAAGCAAGTTCTGTCAGTATGACCGGTGTGGGCTGTGCGGTTGCGCAGATCATCACCTCCCGCCACCGTGGAGCGAACTTGTTTTTGAAACGGTAAAGACCTTCAAAGTCATACGCATGTTTGCAGTTTGAGACCAGGGAGACCATCAGTTGTTCCATCGGCTTGAGTGAGTTTTCCGGACTCTGCGTCAGCATCATGAATGGTACTTCACCAAGGCTCCATTCATGAACTCCTTCATTTCTCAGAGTCTCAAATATCCCTGCGACAAGAGATTCCATGATATCTCCGGGAGCGTTCCTGTGCCGTAGCATCAATTCAGTATGTACCACGTTTTGCCCTCTTTCTGAGAGCGTCATTGCCGCCAGCCATTTGCCCGCAAAAGACCGGAAGACGAAACAACGGCATCGCCATGAAGGCGCTGACCTGAAAAGATGCTTCAGCTCCGGTTTGCCGGCATGTGTATTCTGGATTTGAAGCTCTTCAAGGTGCTCTCTGTTGAGATCATTCATTTCGAACTCCTCGACATAGCCTTGTTTTTTCCCCCTGGCCAGTGAAGCCCGCACTGATTTTTTCCCAAAATGCTCACTATCCATCTCCAGAACCGCTTCAGCTCCGGTCCGCATGACGTTGCAGTCCAACGAAGCGAAACAGGCCGCCATCTCAGGTGGACAGCCTCTGAACACATATCCTTCGGGATAGGTGTGTGCGAGATCTTCATGAATGATCTGAAAGGAGTAATCGAAAGGGATTTCCGCGGAAGTTATCCATCGAAGCCCGGAAATTTGAAGCCTGGTGTCACGATACGCCGGTTTAAGCCCGTCTATCCTTGTCCAGCTTAAAGGGAGGAGTTCGTCCATTCGACTGTTATTCAATCAATCCTCAAATAAACAGACTTTCGGCGAAAACTATTCAGGAGGCGGTTTTATTTCGACCGTTGCTCAGTTCGAGTAAATCCGTCCGGGCATTATAATGCATGCAAAAATCGCCAGCTTCAACACAGCTGCTGCTGATGAGGTTCAGGCGCCCGATCTTTTGCATTTTCAGCGAGAGGGAGTGTTTGACTCATTCGGTTTCAAGGGATTGTCGATTCCCTTCATGGCATCGGCAGCCTTCATGACCAGCGACCCGGCAGTAAACAACCCTAGTCCGACCACGGCGATACCGGCAAGACCGTGCAGAATGGGAGGGGCGACTGGGGCAAGAAGCACTGTTCCTCCGATGCCTACGACATTTTTCACTATCTCTGCCGGGTTTGAATGGCTCATATCGACAAGCTCCTCTGTTTATGATTGAACAAGCGGGATTATTCTTCGGCTATCCTCAACTTCATCCATCATCGGCTTGGCATATCCGCCACTTTTACTGGACGACCAACGACGAACTCCATGCAATTGCAATGATCTGCCATGGACCTTCAGGCTGATTTTCAGTTAAGGTTCGACTCACACTTCCGTAAGCCCATGATGGAAGATTTTGCATACTTCTCGCCCGCAGCGAATCCCGCCATGAATATAATTTCGGCAAACTCCTCAAGTTTCATGCCCATATCGATCTCCTGGCTGAGATACGATTCCATATTGCGAGGTTTCATATGACTGTTCATACGGGTCAGATATGAGACCCATGCCATCCGGCAAGCCTGCATCCACAGAATTTTTGACATGTTTACTGCTGTTTGGTGATTTCAGAATCTTTTACGGAATCATCTCCGGAGGAGCGGGGTGCAGCCATGCCGATTCCCGGATTGTCATGGCTCACGTTTTCAGTCTGCCCGATAGTCTTGTTCCTGGCTGTTTGCAGAATGTGTTCCTTGAATGGGGTCAGCGCGGCTGAAATTGCGAAAAAACCGGCCCCGGTAACAAGCGCGCCGCTCAATGCATGGAATACAAAAGGAAAGCCGATAACAGGAGCCAGCATCACAAGGCCTTTCATTCCATTGGAAGGTGATTGCGTCGTAGCATCGATACCGGACATGGATCGAATCGATTATTGTTGTATAGCCTTGCCCCTGAACACAACCCATCTCGCTGCAGGAGTGTGCGTTCTGTCTCAGGGCATGAGTCATTTTTCGGATCTATTGAAGCAGAAACGTTCTGCAGCGCCTGGTTCAATGCCTTCACAGCGTTTCCTGAGCTATCTACGGCTTCCTGGTAAATGGTCTCAATGGCCGATGCTGCCGATCTGTTGCCGTTGGTGAACAGATAAACCTGCATCTGGCCAGGCTTTTCGACTGATTCCATCAGGTTTTTGAGCGAGTCGGCGGCATTGCCGGAGGCTTCAAATGCCATATCGGTTACATTTCCGATTGAATTCCCGAACCCGGATCTGAATGCAAATTCACTGGCAGGCTGCTGACCTGAAGCAGGGTTAACTGCATGAGACCGAAAGCGTCGCCGGGTAACGCGTCAATTCACCAGAAACCGGCAGATTACCCGGATGAACAGGAATCGATACCTTTAATGATTACGACAATAATGATAATCCTGATCGCGATCTTGGTTCAAATCCCATCGCACGATCTGTCCGGATGAATTTCGGACCGAAAAATCATCACAATTATAATAATTTTTTTAAGTTTACCATAAATGTTACGGATTGCGTCAGCATAATTCAGTAGAGCGACGCATTTGGACTGTAGATTGGCTGGCACTTGCCTCAAGAAGTCTCCACAAAACAAGATGAAGTGATTATGCCCTTCAAGTGGTGGAAAAAGAAGGCTTTAAATCCAGTCTCTAAATCACGGTTGCCTATCAGACTCACGATCGCTCCCGATCCGGCAACAACCGAGAACTTGATGGAAACCAGCTCTTGTGAGGATATCGGTAACTGTCCGCAGGATCGGGTGCAAACGCATCCCGGAGAACTCGTCAGGAGCATGGACCATATCGGGTCAAACCCGTATGGTCGTTGTGGCTTTTCTACCGGAGCTGATGGAAAGAGCGCCTCGCTCGTCGGACTGGAGATGATCCTGCAAGGTCTGGCAGGCATTCTCGAGGATGAGCTTTTACGCCATGTAGGCACTGATGCCGACAATCTTGAAGAGTGCCTTACGCTTATCGGGGAAAAAGCCGAAAGCCCCGAAGAGGAGCTTCTGGCAGGACCTTTGACCTGCGGTGAACGTCAAGCCCCGGACTATAGTCACTCAGATTACTCGTTATGGGGAAAGCGAATCCCCGGATCGGCAGCATCGTCTGATTCAAGAATATCCATCAAACACCAATCACACTGTCATGAATAAAACGCAGGGGGCTTTTGTCCAGGGCGCAGAGGCTTATGGACGTTTACTCGAGGTTTTCATCGATGGCCACTGGTGGGTTGTCGGGGATTACCTGGAAAATGTCGGCAAGTGTACGAAAAGGCTCGGCGCCAATGCCTATCCGTATCTCTATGGCGGCAGTTCGATGAGGGGCGGCTCACCGGAGATTTCCGGTTATGCAATCCCCTCAAAAGAGGTATCGAGTCGGTTCTCCGATCGATGAAGATCCGGGAAGGAGTGCATCAGAAATTACAGTTTTACCCATAGTGTCCCGGAATGGCATGCTTATAGACACCTCGATCAACATCGATCCCTCTCTTCACCGAAACGAAATCGGTTCCGAATCACTGGCAGTAATGGCTGCCAGGCAGAAAACCCGGAAAAGATGGTTGCTTGTCCAGCCGAAAAGCGTGACGACCATGACCGTCGACTCCGGCCGTGTGAGCATGCCGCTCAATCTGGTCATGGTGGCGACGCTTGCCGGAGCGATTTTTGATATTACGCTGGTCGACGAACGCACTGGCGACAAGGTGCCCGATGATCTTTCGGAATTCGATGTTGTGGCGATCACCTCCCGTACGCTTAACGCCACGAAGGCCTACAGCATCGGTGACAAGGCCCTTGCCCAGAAGAAGATCGTTGTGCTCGGCGGAGTCCATCCCACCATGCTGCATGAAGAGGCTACGCAGCACTGCACCAGCGTCGTTTACGGCGAGGTGGAGGGCATCTGGGAGCAGCTGGCTTCCGATGTCCTCAGAGGCACCATGAAAAGATACTACCGTTCAGAGGCACTCACCCCGATGACCTCTATGCAACGCCCGGATTTCGGTTACGCCCTGCGGTCGAAAAACGCCAGGCGTTATGCTTCCCGCGTCCCCATCCTGGCTACGAAGGGGTGTCCGGTTGGCTGCAATTTCTGTACGACGCCGGTCATCTATGGAAAGAGTTTCCGTCACAGGGAACTTGATCTGGTTCTCGACGAAATGCGTTACCATCAGGACCGGCTTGGAAAGCGCGATGTGACCTTCTCGTTCATGGACGACAATATCAGCTTCAGGCCGCAATACTTCACCGACCTGCTGGATGGTATGGCGAAACTCGGCGTCCGCTGGAACGCGAACATCTCGATGAATTTCCTGCACAAACCGGAGGTCGCCGAGATCGCCGGCCGCTCGGGATGCGACCTGATGAGCATCGGTTTCGAATCGCTCAATCCGGACGTTCTGAAAAGCGTGAACAAGGGGGCAAACCGACTCCAGAACTACTCGACCGTGGTCGGCAACCTGCACAAAAACGGAATCGCCATCCAGGGCTACTTCATGTTCGGCTTTGACGACGACAGCGATAAGAGCTTCCAGGCCACTTACGACTTCATCATGGAGAACCGTATCGAGTTCCCGGTTTTCTCTCTGGTTACCCCTTTTCCGGGGACCCCCTTCTTCGAGGAGATGAAGCCGCGAATCCGTCACTTTGACTGGGACAAATACGATACGTTCCACTACATGTACGAGCCCAGGAAAATTTCCGGCGAAAAGCTGCTCGAAAACTTCATCAAGTTGCAGCGTGAAATCTACAAGGGAAGGGCCATTATGCAAAGGATGAAAGGCAAGCCGCTCAACTGGGTCTGGCTGGCCAACCTGATGATGCACAATTTCACCAGAAAACTCAGGCCCGAAAATTTTCTCTGAAACTGCGGCTGGCAAAGTTTCGCCGATTTTTTGGAAATATATCCACCAGCGCATTGTCCGACATCCGTTCTGACTCGTGCGCTTAAATTCAAAGCCCTCCATGACCAGAACAGACGGTCGCATCGGATTTATCGACAAGATCAAGGCACATATTGAAATACTGGATCCGGTCACCTGGATCAGCGTATATCCCTGCCTTACCTGCGGAGTCATGGCTACCGGAGCAATGCGATCGACCCTTCACGATTATCTGATGCTGTTCGCCCTGTTCCTTGTCTATGGACCTCTCGGCACCGGTTTCAGCCAATCGGTAAACGATTACTATGATCTCGAACTCGACATGATCAACGAACCGACCCGCCCGATACCTTCCGGACGGCTGACCAAACAGGAGGCGCTGTTGAACTGGAGCATCGTATTGTCGGTGGCCGTGATTCTGGGCATCCTGCTTAGTCTCCATATCGGTGGAGGTCGTGGCTGGATTCTCTTTGGCTCCCTCATGACCGGACTTTTGCTCGGCTATATTTATTCTGCGCCGCCGCTCAAGCTGAAAAAGAACATACTGCTGTCAGCTCCAGCTGTCGGGATCTCCTACGGAGTGATCACCTGGCTTTCAGCAAATGCTTTTTTTTCCCAGATCAGAACCGAGGTGATCTGGCTCGCGGGTCTCAACTTCTTCATGGGATTCGCGCTCATTATCATGAACGACTTCAAATCGCAGGAAGGAGATGCACAGGCCGGCATGAAATCGCTCGCCGTCATGATCGGAGCGAAAAACACCTTCATGGTCGCCTTCGTGATCGTCGATCTGGTGTTTGCCGTGTTCGCATGGCTCTCATGGACGTGGGGTTTCCCGGGCCTGATGTATTTCGTCTTACTGACGCTCGTCGTGGACATCGTCATTCAGGTCAAGCTCTACCGAGACCCGAAGAACGGTCTTTCGTTCATGCAGAGTGCCGTGAACGATGGATTCGGGCACACTATCGGCAAGAGTGAAATCCATGAGCACAATGCATTTCTCAGATTCTCCATGGTGAACAACATCCTGTTCCTCATCAACCAGATAATCGTATCCGCCCTGATCGGCATGAAGTACATGTAACGCCTGGCATGGATGGCGCCGGTCCGGAAGCATCATTCTTCACGACACCTGTTTCAGTCAGTCCGGTGCCGCTCATCATGCGCAATCCTGACCAGATCAGGAGTTCCTGATCAGTATTCGTCCTGCAAACCCCCATTGCACGTTCAGGACCGCCGGAAAGCCTCTCCCTCCACAAGACCGGAGCATCATCTTCGACCTGGCAGAGCCAATAAAGCTTCACCTCAAGACTCTGACAGATCTCACTGATGTAACAAATCTTATGGATTCCGGGCTTCCTGTTGCAACTATCATCACGAAAAATGTAGTTTTTCCTCTGCGCATTTCATTGTAACAACGGATAGAGGCGTATTGAACCGGTGAGGACACCGCGGATCTATCCATGAGGCTCATAATCCAATATTCCAGATGCCGAAGCTTTCGAACAAATCCCGATCGACATCCAGCAGCAAGGTCGACGACATGGTTTTCGCAGTGCTGGAAGCCATGCCTGATGCAGCTTTCCAGATAGAGCCGGACGGCCTGATCATCAATACCAATACCCTGTTTTCCGCAATGTTCGGCAGGCAGCCGATCGAGTGCATCGGCACCAATATCTATGATCTGTTGCTGAATGCTCTGGGCTCTCCGGATCTCGGCAATCACCTGAGAGAAAAAACCGGGTCAGTTCTTCAAGCAGGAAAGCGAACTGTATTTGAAGATGACACCGACATATGGAAGGTCATCATCAGTCCGATACTTTCACCTGAAGGCGGGATCGGCAGTTTACTGGTCATCAGCCAGGATATCTCCGAGCAGAAAAAGAGTGACAAGAGGGTGCAGAAAGAGCGCGAGATCAAGACAACACTTCTCGATGCGATCCCATGTTCCGCAACTTTACTGGATGCAGACCTGCACATGGTCGCCTGGAACCGATACGCCCATGACCTCCTTTTCATCGGGAATGAAGCCGAGCAACAGCCGATCGGTGATCCGGTCGGGTTCTTCAATCCTGAGGACATGGAGATGCTCAGAGGGAAATTTATCAACACGCTCAAGACCGGAGCGGAGGACTATTGCGAACTGGAGGTACGGCCGCGGGGAGCCCCTCGATCCATGTGGCTCATGGTCCGTTCACAACGGGTTATCCTTGACGGCAGCTCCTTCGTTGTTTCCATCGGTCTCGATATATCCGAGCGAAAACAGCTGGAACAGGATCTCCTCGTCAACAGGAAACGGCTCGACTATTCATTGAAAGCCGCACGAGCCGGCGTTTGGGAACGGAACCTGGAGACCAACAAGGCCATCTGGTCCGATTCACTCTGGGAGTTGTTTGGCATCGAGCAGGGCGACCGGCAGCCCTCTTTAGAGCTCTGGCAGAGTACCGTTCATCCTGATGACCGGGCACTGGCAATCCGGAGAGCAAATGAAGCGACCAGCCGCTTGCAAGAGCTGAGTATCGAATATCGCGTCTGTCATCCTGACGGAACCATCCACTGGCTGCTGTCCCGCGGCATGCCGTTTTATGAAGACGATGGACAGGTGAACCGTTATATCGGAACAATAATAGAAATCACCGACCGCAAGGTGCTGGAACAGGCGCTCCTGGAGAGCAAGATGATGCACAACTACGCATTGGACGCCGCCAAATCCGGCATCTGGGAGTGGGACGTCAGTACCGATCAGCTGAAGTGGTCAGATCAGATCTGGGGGCTGTACGGACTTGAGGTCAACAGCAGGACGCTGAACCACCAGCTCTGCGTGGATACCGTCCATCCGGACGACCGGGAAACCGCTTCCAGGATCATCAAAGAGGCTGTCAGCAGCCAGAATGCGGCATCACTCGAATATCGGGCTTGCCATTCCGACGGTTCCATTCGTTGGCTCACCTCCAGAGGCATGCCGGTACTCGACGAGACAGGCAACGTGAGCCGTTACATTGGCGCCATTTTCGACATCACCGAACGCAAGCAGATCGAGCTCGAACTCCTCGCCAGCAGGGACAGGCTCAGCCAGGCTCTCGAAGCCGCGCGAGCCGGGGTTTGGGAATGGGACCTGAAAAGTGACGAAAATTTCTGGTCCGACGAACTATGGTCCCTCTATGGCATTGAACGACGCGATGACATAAAGCCATCCTTCAGGCTCTGGACAAGCTCCATTCATCCTGAAGACCGCCAAAGGGCCATCAGTGAGGTGACTGAGGCCGCACAAAACAGTACAGCCCTGAATATCGAATATCGGGTTTGCCACAAGGATGGTACCGTTCACTGGCTCATGTCTCGCGGCAAACGGATGCAGGGCGACAACGGGGTGAATCCGAGATATGTCGGTACGGTCATCGATATCACCGAACGCAAGGAAGCCGAGATAGCGCTCAAAGAGAGCAAGATGAGGTTCAACTTCGCGCTGAAGGCCACAGGTGCCGGGATATGGGAATGGGACGTAAAAGCCGACAAGGTGACCTGGTCCGAGCAGATATGGGCGTTGTACGGATTGAAGCCGAACAGCATCACGCCATCGCACCGGCTCTGTGAAAGCAACGTCCATTCTGAAGACAAGGAGTTGACCTTTGAACATGTCATGTCGGCTGCCAGCAGGTCCGCCGAGTTTACCGTGGAATATCGTGTCACCCACCCGGACGGCTCCATTCACTGGCTCATGTGCCGCGGTGTGCCCCTGGCTGATATCGCTGGCCAGACGAGATGTTATCTGGGCATGGTCATGGATGTCACCGAACGCCGAAAAGCCGAAGAAGCATGGAACAAGGGCCAGGCAAAGCTCAATCTCGTCCTTCAGAAAAGTCAGTTGGGAATTTGGGATCTTTCTCTGAATGACGTTACTGCGCATCGTTCACTCGAACATGCCCATATTTTCGGGTACGATGATTTAACTGTCGAATGGACTATGGAGAGGTTTTTCAGCCATGTCGTCCCCCAGGAACGCGAAATGATTGAAAAGCTCATATATACAGCCCTCGAAAAGCAGGAGAACTATACCTTCGAGTGCCAGATAATCACCGCAAAAGGTCAAGCGAGATGGATATGGGTCTTCGGCGCCTTAGACTCCAGCAGCACCAGCAAAGCCAGACATGTATCCGGTATTGTTCAGGACATCACCGATCGAAAGCGAACGGAGTTGCTGCTGAAGGAAAGCGAACAGAAATTCAGGAACATTTTTGAATTCTCCCCGATCGCCATCTGCATCCAGGATATGCATAACGAACACATGATCGACGTGAACGCCTCCTGGCTGAAGCTTTTCGGGTTCTCGAGACAGGATGTTATCGGCAAGAAATTAACAGATTTGGGCATCTATAACGACAAAAAGGCTCACGAAGAGATATCTCACTGGCTTCGTGAGACGGGTAGAATCTCCAACAGGCCCTTCGAATTCCGGAAAAAATCGGGTAGTCACGTCAACATCCTCTATTCTGCCGAGTATGTCATGATGAACGGACAGACAAGCCTTCTGGTGATGATGACGGACATCACCATCCAGGAGCTGCAGCAGGCAAGTATCTCCCAGCTGGAGAAGGCCGTTGCCGAACGAACCGAGCAGCTTGAGCTCGAAGTGGAGCACCTGCATCGCTTCTTGAGCATGATCTCCCATGAATACCGGACGCCTCTTGCGATCATTCGAGGCAATCTCGATCTTATCGACCTGAAGCATCGAAGCGGTGACTATTCGAATACCCGTGAAATGGGTAAAATCAAACGGGCGATCGACCGTCTTGTCGAAGTGATGGAGGTATCTATCCAGGAGAGCCGTATTCTGGAATCCCAGAAGACCCTGGCCTCGACGAACTTCGAGATCGAACAGGTCATTTCCTCACAGCTTGACGCTTTCCGTGCCATGTGGCCTGAAAGGAGAATAAATTATTCCGGAAACCTCGGCGATGCCAGGGTCAGTGGTGAGGCCTCTTTGCTCAAAATGGCTATTTTCAATCTTCTTGACAATGCATTGAAGTACTCCATACCGGCTTCACCGATCGAAATGAATTGCCGCTTAGAAGCTGACGATGTGGTGATAGCCGTAAGCAATCAGGGAAAGAGTATCAATGGAGAGGAAGGTGAAGAGTTTTTTGAAAAGTACCGACGCGGCAACAATGCGGCCAATACCGGCGGAGCCGGCATCGGTCTATGGCTCGTCAAGAGCATCATCGACCAGCATCACGGCAAAGTCAGCCTGGCAGGCACTGAATCCGGAGCAGAGGCGACGATCCGGCTTCCTCGCGCGCATGAGTCCGCCTGATCGGATTTTTCAGGCTACCCGAACCCGTGGGCATCAGACTTGACAGGCCGCCGACGGATGTTTAACGAAAATCAGGACAAACATCACTGCAACATCATATGACCGAAGGCAAGAAAATCATTGTTGTCGAAGACGACCATGACTTCCGTGAAAGCATGGTCGAATACCTTGAACTGGCTGGATACGCTGTCACCGGGGCAGGATCAGCACTGGAGTTCTATCAGGCAATCGCCCGGGAAGAATTCCTTCTGGCAATCCTGGATATCGGCCTGCCGGATCAGGACGGGTGCGTGATAGCCGGGTATATTCGAAACAATACCGACATGCGCATCGTCATGCTTACGGCGCAATCATCGCTCGACAGCAAAGTCAATGCCTACCGGTCAGGTGCAGACACCTACCTGGTCAAGCCCATAGACTTCGCCGAACTCGCTGCATCCCTGGACAGCATGCTTGGTCGTCTCAGCAAAAGCGGTGCCCAGGATCTGAAACCGCAACAGCCAGAGACGGTCCCCGAGCTGAAATCGCCGCAATGGCGCCTGGTCCAGAGCGAGCATACCCTGTTCGCGCCGAACGGCGTCATGACGACGCTCACCTCAAGAGAGTTCGATCTTCTCGAAAAGCTTGCTTCATCCCCCAAAACGGTCGTTGATCGTAAAGCCATCCTGAAAACCCTCGACTACGATGACGACGATCTGGGGAACCGGGCCCTCGATGCCCTGGTACACCGGTTACGCCGTAAAAAAGAGGACCTTGATCGCCTTATTCCGATCAAGACCGTCCATGGTGCCGGATACAGTTTTTCTGAGCTCATCGTCATTGAGTGAGCTCGGGGCGAAAAGGTCTTCCAGTTTATTTTCCTCTTGAGTATTGCTCTGGCATTCAAAGAGATCGAGACTGTTTGTCAGCTATCGTCTTTCTGAACCTGGCGCCGTCGGGCGAAGAATCCATAAGTCCGGATCCATGACTACGCAGTGCCTGGTTCAGGATGAGGCCTGGAGGCATGCTTCCTGAGTTCCACAATTGCAGGAGCAATAAGAAAAATCACCTCCCTGAACATTCAGTCCTGGAACAGTTCAGGGCCTGGCCTGGAACTGAACCGATAATTTTCTTCGAGGCACGCGACGTGACGCGAAAATCTTGTGAGAGGGGTCGTAATTCCACGTAACTGCCATTATGGTTTTATGATGAACGTTCGCCGCCGGCACTCGCCTGAAAAGATTCATTTTATCCGACACGGAAAAAGTGATACCTTCAGGGTCAGGGGTAATGTCCGTGAGCCGCAGAACACCCCGAATTCAACGCCGCATAAAAGGAGAGTACCGAATGCTTTCGAGGGATTTAAGCGAAAATCAGTCTCAGCCGAGGGTCATCATCTATTCCGGCAAGGGAGGAACAGGCAAGACCACCATCTCGTCATCCACCGCGGTCGCGCTTGCGCGCCAGGGCAAACGGGTGCTGATCATGTCTTCGGACCCCGCCCACTCGCTCTCCGACGTCTTCGACGTGCAGATCAGCCGTAACGAGCCCCTGAAGATCGAGAAGAACCTCTACGGTCTCGAGGTCGACACCATCTACGAGCTGAAGAAGAACATGTCCGGGTTCCAGAAGTTCGTCTCGTCGTCATACAAGAACCAGGGGATCGACAGCGGGATGGCTTCGGAGCTGACCACGCAGCCCGGTCTCGACGAAATCTTCGCCCTTTCCCGTCTTCTCGACGAGGCGCAGTCCGGCAGGTGGGACGTCGTCGTGCTGGACACCTCACCGACCGGCAATACCCTGCGCCTGCTGGCCTATCCGGAGATCATCATCGGCGGCAACATGGGCAAGCAGTTCTTCAAGCTCTACAAGAGCATGTCCTCCCTGGCGCGTCCGCTTTCGGGCAACTCGATTCCGGATGACGATTTTTTCAACGAGGTCAACGTGCTGCTCAAGCAGATGGAGGATATCAACCGGTTTATCCTCAGCCCCGAAGTGACCTTCCGCCTGGTGCTGAACCCGGAGAAGCTCTCCATCCTCGAGACCAAGCGGGCCTACACCTTCGTGCACCTCTACGGCATCAACATCGACGGCATCTTCATCAACAAGATCCTGCCGACCTCCCGCACCGTCGGCGAGTATTTCGAATTCTGGGCCGACCTGCACAGCAAGTACCTGATGGAGATAGACAACTCCTTCTACCCGACGCCGGTGTTCCGTTGCAATCTGCAGCGCACCGAGCCGATCGGACCCGACGCCCTGCACGAGATCAGCAAGATGGTGTTCGGCGACCAGGAGTCCGACAAGATCTTCTATTCCGGCAAGAACTTCTGGATCGAGAGCCAGAAGAACAAGGTGACTTCGGACCATCGTGAGATCCTCTGCATCCGTATTCCTTTCCTGAAGGATGCCGAAGAGGTGAAGGTCGATCGCATGGGTACCGACATCATCGTCACGGTTGATCGTGCCCAGAGGATCATCACGCTTCCGAGGGCGCTCTACAGCCTTGACCTGGAAAAGTTCATCAGGGAGGACAATCTTCTCAGGCTCGTTTTCAGGGAGAACCCGGTCGAGCAGGAGGAGATGGAGCTCAACGTCAACAAGAACGTGCTCGACAAGCTGCGTTCCATGCGCCGGCTGAAAATCTGAAGCGCCGCTTCATCCAACGGGAATTCTCTCCTGTTGCTTTCGAACTCATCTTCAGGAGGGTTTCGACCCCCTGAAGATGAGTCTTTCGTTTTTTTGTTACCCCGGACAAGGGCCAGGGGTGAGGGCTGAAGGAAAATTTGACCGGAACTGTTTAACAATTCTCGGGAAACTTGTATCTTGACAGCTTTGAACGATCACTAAACAGGGTGGAATGCCCTTATTTCTGAAAAGAATCAGCTTACAACATGTCCGAGAAAGCGCACTACGGCCTTTTGAAAGGTAAGAAGGGAATTATTTTCGGACCTCTCGATGAAAGCAGCATCGGCTGGCAGATAGCCCTGCATGCTCACCGGGAAGGAGCTCAGATCGCCATTTCGAATATCGCCACGGCAATCCGCTTCGGCAACCTCCAGGAGCTTGCCGATGAATGCGGCAATGCCCCGGTCCTGATCTGCGACGCCTCGAAGAACGAGGATGTCGACAACTGCTACAAAGAGCTCATGGAGAAGATGGGTCCTGTCGATTTCATCGTGCACTCGATCGGCATGTCGCAGAATATCCGCAAACAGCTCCCCTATGAAGATCTGAATTATGAGTGGTTCCTGAGGACGCTCGACGTTTCGGGCATCTCGTTCCACAGGCTCGTGGCCTATGCCCTGAAGAACGGCGCCATCAACGACGGCGGCAGCATCCTTGCACTCTCCTATATCGCCTCGCAGCGCAACTACTGGACCTACTCCGATATGGGCGACGCGAAGTCGCTGCTTGAATCGATCGCCCGGAGCTTCGGACCGAGGCTCGCCCAGCGCCGCATCCGGATCAATACGATCTCGCAGAGCCCGACCTACACCAAGGCCGGCAGCGGTATCCCCGGCTTCGAGAAGATGTACGAATACAGCGACCTGATGTCGCCGCTCGGCAACGCCAGCGCAGAGGAGTGCGCCGAGTACACCATGACGATGCTCAGTGACCTGACCCGCAAGGTGACCATGCAGAACCTGTTCCATGACGGCGGTTACAGCTCCATGGGGGCGACCATACCCATGATCAAACTCGCTCATGAAGTGCTGCATGACAAGGAGCTCGCCCAGAGGGTCGGGCTCGATGAGTATTCTCCATCCAAGTAAGGTTCAGGGAAGAAGGGTTTCCGCCGTTCTTCCCTAAATTTTCCATCCATAACCCCTGTGTCGGCTCTCCGACTGGACAGGGAATGGCTTGCGTCCGGTGGCCTCTGCCCGGAAACAAGCCCAAGTATTGCTATTTCAGTGCCGTTTTTCCCCTTCAGGGGGCTTGCAGTTCATCGACAGCGGCCATGCCGGTATTCCGCGCACTGGCGCATCTGACGGTCCGATCATCGACCCGAAGGGAGGCCGGCGCCTCTTTTTGCGGGCGTCCTTTGCACGTTTTTTTCTCTCTTCATTACCTTTTGATCAAAGACTAAAAAAAACACGTATATGGCAAACAATTCGACCATCATCTACACCAAGATCGACGAGGCTCCGGCGCTGGCGACCTATTCGCTGCTCCCGATCATACAGGCCTTCGCCAAGGGGACCGGCGTCGAGGTTGAAACCAGGGACATCTCCCTGGCCGGACGCATCATCTCCAATTTCCCCGACTACCTCGCCGAGGAGCAGAAGATGCCGGATTACCTTGCCGAACTCGGTGAACTGGCCCTCAAGCCTGAAGCCAACATCATCAAGCTGCCCAACATCAGCGCCTCCATTCCGCAGCTGAAAGCGGCCATCAAGGAGCTCCAGGATCACGGTTACCATGTTCCGGACTACCCGGAAGCCCCGGCGAACGACGTTGAAAAGGCCATACAGACCCGCTACGCGAAGGTGCTCGGCAGCGCCGTCAACCCGGTACTGCGCGAAGGCAACTCCGATCGTCGCGCCCCTCTGTCGGTCAAGGCATACGCGATGAAGCATCCGCACAAGATGGCCGCATGGAGCATCGATTCGAAGGCGCACGTGGCTCACATGACCGACGGTGACTTCTATGGCAGCGAACAGTCCGTGACCGTGCCGAAGGCGACCATCGTCAGGATCGAGTACGTCGACGGCGCCAACGATGTGACCGTCCTCAAGGAGAAGACCCCTCTGAAGGATGGCGAAGTGATCGATTCGTCGGTCATGAACGTCCGCAAGCTTCGCGCCTTCTACACCGCCCAGATCGATGAGTCGAAAGAGAGCGGCATCCTGCTCTCGCTGCACCTGAAAGCCACCATGATGAAGATCTCCGACCCGATCATGTTCGGCCATGCCGTATCGGTGTTCTACAAGGAGGCGCTTGACAAGCATGCCGCCCTCCTGGCCGAACTCGGCGTCAACCTGAACAACGGTCTCGGAGACCTCTATACCAAGATGCAGGCGCTTCCGGAAGAGAAGCGCGCCGAGATCGAGGCCGACATCCAGGCGGTCTACAAGAGCCGCCCGGCGCTCGCCATGGTCGATTCCGACAAGGGTATCACCAACCTGCACGTGCCGAACGACATCATCATCGACGCCTCCATGCCGGTCGTGGTGCGCGACGGCGGCAAGATGTGGGGACCCGACGGCCAGCTTCACGACACCAAGGCGATGGTGCCCGACCGCTGCTATGCAAGCATGTACCGCGAGATCATCGACGACTGCCGCCGTAATGGTGCGTTCAATCCTGCCACCATCGGCACAGTGCCGAACGTGGGCCTGATGGCCCAGAAGGCTGAAGAGTACGGATCGCACGACAAGACCTTCACAGCGCCGGGCGACGGCGTCATCCGCGTGGTCGACACCGACGGCTCGGTGCTCATGACGCAGAAGGTCGAAACCGGCGACATCTTCAGGATGTGCCAGGCCAAGGATGCTCCTATCCGCGACTGGGTGAAGCTCGCCGTCAGGCGCGCACGGATCACCGACACGCCGGCGGTGTTCTGGCTCGACAGCAATCGCGCTCACGACAGCCAGATCATCGAGAAGGTCAACTGCTACCTGAAAGAGCATGATACCGCAGGTCTCGATATCCGCATCATGGCTCCGGAAGATGCCATGAACTTCACTCTCGGCCGTTTCAGGGCGGGCCAGGACACCATCTCGGTTACCGGCAACGTGCTTCGCGACTACCTGACCGACCTGTTCCCGATCATCGAGCTCGGCACCAGCGCCAAGATGCTCTCCATCGTGCCCCTGCTCAACGGCGGCGGCCTGTTCGAGACCGGCGCCGGCGGTTCGGCTCCCAAGCATGTCCAGCAGTTCCAGAAAGAGGGGTATCTCCGCTGGGACTCCCTCGGCGAGTTCTCGGCCCTGGCGGCCTCTCTGGAGCATCTCGCCCAGACCTTCGGCAACAAGAAGGCCCAGTTGCTGGCTGACACCCTCGACCAGGCGATCGGCAAGTTCCTCGACAACGGCAAGTCGCCCGCAAGGAAGGTCGGCCAGATCGACAACCGTGGCAGCCACTTCTACCTCGCCCTCTACTGGGCGCAGGCCCTGGCCACGCAGGACGGCGACCAGGAGATGAAGGCCCGTTTCGCGGGCGTGGCCAAGGCCCTCGGCGACAACGAGGAGAAGATCAATGGTGAACTGATCGCCGCGCAGGGCAGCCCGGTCGATATGGGCGGCTACTATCAGCCTGACGAAGTCAAGACATCCTGCGCGATGAGGCCGAGTTCGACGCTGAACGCGATCATCGACTCATTGTAAGTTCTGAGAGTGTAAATATACGACAGCAGTGAAGCCCGGTTCAGCCGGGCTTCACTGTTTTTCAGGGTTTCCGGCCCAGGCGTAGATGAAGGCTCCCTGTCCGAGACGGTCGATGACCGGAGCCAGGTCGTTTTTCGACACGACGAAACAGCCGTTGCTCCTGCCGATCCTCGGTCCCTGGAGGGTGAAGGTGTTCAGGAGAATATAGGGCAGGGAGACGTAGTCTGCCGAGTGCAGGACGATGTCGCGAATGGCGGCGTTGCCGTTCCTCAGCGAGTCGAGACCTTCGAGGCGCATGGCGAGTCCGTGGTCGCCATGGTAGACGAACGATGTCCGGTAGAGTCCCAGGCTGCTCATGTTCGATTCCCGGGTATTCGAGAATCGCCGGGCGAAAAGCTCCCCGGAATTTTTGCCGTGGGCCACCCGGTAAAACGACCGGCGAGCTGTTTTCAGGTCGATGATGGCCATCCGTTTCATGCTTGAAGGCCTGGAGTAGTCGATGACGGCGAGCGCGCGTGGGGGCTCGAGGGTGGGGTTCTGCCGCAGGTAGTCATGCATCGCGGCAAAGGCCTCTATGGTCGCCTCCGCTGAGACATACCCCGTGTCGCGCACCAGGGCGAGCGTGCCGAGGTTCAGCAGCAGCAACAGGGGCAGCACAAAGCGAAACAGCGCAGCCGCTCTCTTTTCAGGGTTCACGAACGTGGATCTGGTGTTGAAGGATCTGCCGATCCTGTGTAGCGTTCAAAATAGCTCACCTCCGCGATTCGGCCAAACGAAGGTCCACTCAGTACCTCCTGATGAAGGTGCCGTTCTGGAACTCCTCGAAGGCGGTGCGCAGCTCTTCCCTGGTGTTCATGACGATCGGGCCATACCAGGCGACCGGTTCGTTGAGCGGCTTGCCCGAGATGAGCAGAAACCGGACAGGATCGTTCTCCGTGCTGACCGTCACGCTGTCCCCGTCGCTGAACAGGACGAGGGTTTCATTATCCTGATACCGTTCAGGCTCCATGTCGAAATAGTTGACCCCCTCGGTGTCATGGGAGAAAGGTTCGTCGGCATGGCAGAAGATTCCCTTTCCTTCGATGACGTAGGCCAGCGCGGTGTGGCCTTTTTTGACCGGATGGGTGAAGGAGGTCGAGGGGGGCACGGTGATGTCGAAATATTCCGGATCGATGGCTATGTCGTCGACAGGACCGACCGTCTCCCCGATTTTGCCGCTGAATACCGAGATTACGACTCCGCTGTCGAGTTTCAGCGTCGGCACCTGCGTTCCGGTGATGTCGCGGTAACGCGGTATGGTCATCTTCTGCGCCGCAGGCAGGTTCGCCCAGAGCTGGAATCCCCCCATCTTCCCGTGCTGGTCGCCTTCAGGCATCTCCTGATGGATGATGCCGCTGCCGGCAGTCATCCACTGCAGCCCGCCCGGCCTGATCACGCCGCTGTTGCCCAGGCTGTCGCCGTGTTCCACCTGCCCTTCGAGCATGTAGGTGATGGTTTCGATACCGCGATGCGGGTGCCAGGGAAATCCTCTGCGATAGTCTTCCGGGTCGCCTGAACGGAAATCGTCAAGCAAGAGGAACGGGTCGAGCAGCGGTACCTGGCTGAAACCGAACGCGCGTTTGAGACGCACCCCTGCACCCTCGATTACCGGTTTGCTTTTGAACACCTTGCGGATGGTTCTCTGGATAGTCATGGCCGTTCCTGTTCAGGGTTTTGCAGATGGCAGGCGGGTAGAGATGGAACGATGATCCGGGATCATAAAGTTCAATCGAAGGTGTCCCCATGGGATCGTTTCGGCGGATGATCGAAATAGGGCTGTTCAATATGGCGGTTAATGTGTAATTTCACGCCGACAGATTGAATGATACACCAGACTTCAAAGGAAACCGGCATGTCAGCAAAAACCGCAAATATCCTCTTCATCGGCGACGTCGTCGGCAACCCGGGCCTGCAGATAGTGAGCCGCATGCTGAAGGGGTTCATCTCCAAGCACGATGTGGACTTCGTGATCTGCAATGGCGAGAACGCCCACAACGGCAAGGGCATGAGCCTCGAGGCACTGAACCTGATGACTGAGGCGGGTGTGGACGTCGTGACCGGAGGGAACCATATCTGGAACAACTTCAACTTTTTCGATACGCTCAAGACCCACGAACGGGTCCTGAGGCCGCAGAACTATCCGAAGGGCACCTATGGCCGCGGATACGGGACCTACAAGCTGCCAAGGGGGCTGGGAAGCATCACGGTGCTGAACCTGCAGGGCAGGACCTTCATGTCGCCGATCGATTGTCCGTTCCGTACGGCCGACTGGGTGATCAAGCAGGTGAAGGAGCTGTCGCCCATGGTCGTGATCGATTTCCATGCCGAGGCGACCGCCGAGAAGCTTGGGCTTGGCTGGTACCTCGACGGCAAGGTGTCGGCCATCATCGGCACCCACACCCATGTGCAGACTGCCGACGAGCGCATCATGCCCAAGGGCACCGGATACCTCACCGATGTCGGCATGACCGGACCCTACCAGTCGGTGATCGGCATGCAGATCAAGTCGGCCGTTGACCGGATGCTCTACCAGACGCCGCACAAGTACGAGTGCGCCACGGACGACGTGCACTTCGCCGCCGTTTTGCTCACCCTCGACACCCGGAGCGGCAAGACCCTCGCCATGCAGCGGATTTTCTATCCGGAGTTTGAGCAGGCACGTGACGCGTGACGCGCCACGTTTTCTCACTTCACCGGCACTGCGGCCAGGGTGGCGACGAGGAACTCCTGGAATTTCCGGACGGATGAGATCTCGATCCGTTCGTCAGGCGAGTGGGGATGGCGGATGGTCGGCCCGAAGGAGATCATGTCGAGCCCGGGATAGGCGCCTCCGATGATTCCGCACTCCAGACCGGCATGGACCGCCCGTATCTCCGGAACCTTTCCGAACTTCTCCGCATAGATCTTCCGCATGACTTTCAGGATCGGAGAGCCGGGGTCCGGCTTCCAGCCAGGGTAGCCGCCGCCGAAGAGGGTTTCGGCCCCTGCCAGTGCGAACAGGCTTCCGATCATCTTCGCAAGGTCGTCCCGTGCGGAATCGACCGAGCTCCTGAGCAGGCACTCGACGACGATCTTGCCGATGCCGGAGCTGACGATGGCGAGGTTGTTCGAGGTCTCGACAAGCGCCTCCATCCCGTCGCTCATGCGCATCACCCCGTTCGGGCAGGCGTGGACCGCCCTGAGCATCTTCTCGAGCACGCCCTCTTCGATCACCGATAGCGGCAGTTCCGCACGCACGATTTCGATGCAGAGGCCGGGTTCGACGGCCGCAAGCTCCGCCTTGATCTTCCCGGCCAATACGGAGAGCCTCTCGAGGAGCTCCCCGCACTTTTCGGTCCGGACGGCGGCATGGGCGAACGACTCCCGGGGAATGGCGTTGCGGAGGCTTCCGCCCTCGATGGAGCCGAGGAGCATCCCCTCTCCGGCGTACCCCTCATGCAGGAGCCGGTTCATGATCTTGTTGGCGTTTCCGCGGCCGAGGTGGATATCCATGCCGCTGTGGCCCCCTTTCAGTCCGGTGACTTCGATCCTGATCCCCGTGTGGCCGGGTGGAACCGGCCGCTCCTGAAAGGTGAAGGTTGCGATCGCGTCAAGGCCTCCTGCGCAGCCGATGAACAGTTCCCCCTCGTCTTCGGAATCGAGGTTCATCAGGATGCCGCCACGGAGCACTCCGGGTTGCAGCCCCCTGGCTCCGGTCATGCCGGCCTCCTCCTCGCTGGTGAAGAGCGCTTCGATCGGGCCGTGCAGCATGGTGGTCGATTCGATCACGGCCATGGCCGCAGCCACCCCCATGCCGTTGTCCGCCCCGAGGGTGGTGCCTCTCGCGCGGACCCAGCCCCCTTCGACGAAGGGCTCGATCGGATCGCGCTCGAAATCGTGGCGGGTGTCGCTGTTTTTCTGCGGCACCATGTCGAGATGGGCCTGCAGGATGACCCCTTTCCGGTTTTCCATACCGGGGGTGGCCGGCTTCCGTATGATCACGTTCCCGGCTTGGTCCACGATGGTTTCAAGTCCGAGAGCCCTGCCGAATCCGGCGATGAACTCCCTGATCTTCTCCTCGTGGCCGGAAGGACGCGGTATCCGGGTGAGGCTGTGAAAATGCCTCCACACCTCACCCGGACTCAGTTGCAGGATGTCGTTCAAGCTTCTTTCCCGGCCTCAACGCGTGCCGTTCTCGAACTCCTCGGCGACGATGACGTCCTGTTTGCTGCCGATATAGAGCGGGGTGCGCTGGTGCAGTTCGTCGGGCTTGATGTCGAGGATGCGGCGATTGCCGTCGGTTGCCCGTCCTCCGGCCTGTTCGCAGATGAAGGCAAGCGGGTTGGCTTCGTACATGAGCCGGAGCTTTCCGCTCTTGTGCTTTTCAGTCGCCGGATAGACGAATATGCCGCCGGTCAGGAGGTTCCTGTGGAAGTCGGCGACAAGCGAGCCGATGTAGCGGGTGCTGTAGGGGCGGCCGGTCGCGGGATCCTCCTCCTTGAGGTAGTCGAGGTAGCGTTTCGTGCTGTCGTTGAACTGCGCCAAGGAGCCCTCGTTGATCGAGTAGTACTTGCCGCTCTCTGGCGTGGCGATGCTCTCGTGCGAGAGCAGGAACTCTCCGATGGTCGGGTCGTAGGTGAATCCGTGCACCCCGTGTCCTGTCGTGTAGACCATCACCACCGATGAACCGTAGATGACATAGCCGGCAGCTACCTGCTCGGCGCCTTGCTGCAGGCAGTCTTCGAGGCTCGCCTTTCCGGGGTCTTCGCCCATGAGGCGGTAAATGGAGAAGATCGTGCCCACGCTGACGTTGACGTCGATGTTCGAAGAGCCGTCGAGCGGATCGAACAAGAGGGCGTAGTGGCCGGTTTCGTTCTTGGGCGGGATGATGATGCTGTCGTTCTCCTCGGAGCCCATGATGGCGAACCTGCCGTGCTGACCGATGGCGTTGATGATCTGCTCGTTGGCGAACAGGTCCAGCTTCTTGACCTCCTCGCCCTGGACGTTGGTGCTTCCGGCGAGTCCGAGGATGTCGGCGAGGCCGGCGCGGACGACTTCTCGACGCACCAGCTTGGCCGCGAAGGCGACGTCGTGGAGGAGGTCGATCACTTCGGCATTCACTTCGGGGTAGAGCTTCTGCTGCCGGAGAAAATGGCTTTCAATGGTGGTCAGTTTGTTCATCGTGCGGGTACGTTGAGATGGGTTACCGTAAAGGTGCGTGAATGCGAAATCTATGGTTTTTCGCCGTCAATTCAAGGCGCTTTCGGCTACTTCGCTGAGGCAGGCTCCATTTTTCCGTACAGAAACGGCCGGAGAATCCGTACATTCATCGACCTGTATCCATTCCTCAAGCATCGTTTCATGAAGCGCTACCGCTGGACCCGTCTCAAACCGGATGAAAGCCTCGTCAGGGAGCTTACTTCGGCGATCAACGTCAGTTCTCCCATTGCGGCCGCCCTGTGCAGTCGCGGCATCTCGTCCTTTGACGATGCACGCAGGTTTTTCCGCCCGTCGCTTGAAGCGGTGCCTTCGCCGTTCCTCTTCGAAGAGATGGAAAAGGCGGTCTCTCGCATCGCCCTCGGTATCGAGCGCGGGGAGCGGATCATGATCTACGGCGACTACGACGTCGACGGCACGACCGGCACGGCCATGCTTTCGATGTTCCTCAGCGCCCGTGGCGCAGCGGTCTGCCACTATATCAACGACCGCTTCAGGGAGGGGTACGGGCTGTCCGGCGAAGGCCTCGCCTGGGCGGAGGAGCAGGGGGTGAAGCTCATCGTCACGGTCGACTGCGGCATCCGTGCTGTCGAAGAGGTCCGCCTGTGCGCCGCGAAGGGGATCGACGTCATCATCTGCGACCATCACGAAGCCGATGAGCTTCCCGCGGCCCACGCCATACTCGATCCCAAGGTCGATGGTTGTGCCTATCCGTTCACGGAGCTGTGCGGTTGCGGTGTCGCCCTCAAGCTCATGCAGGCCATCGTCGAAACGGAGGGGGGCAACTCCGAGGAGTGGGAGCAGTACCTCGATCTCGTGGCGATAGCCTCTGCTGCGGACATGGTGAGGCTGCAGGAGGAGAACCGGACCTATCTTCACGAAGGGCTCCGCCGGCTCAGGAGCTCTCCGAGGGAGAGCCTCAAGGCGATGTCCGGGCTGATGAACCTCCGGCCCGAGGAGATCACCATGATCAACATCGCGTTCGGGATCGCGCCGCGCATCAACGCGGCAGGCCGGATGGCGTCCGCCATGACGGCCATGAACTGGCTTCTTGCCACCGAAGCCCCCGACGCGCTCCGCTATGCCGCCGAGCTGGAGGCATTGAACACCCGGAGGCGGGAGATCGACGCAGGGATCATGGCCAAGGCCGAATCGATGGTCGCCGGCCACTGCGCCAGCTACTGTTCATCGATCGTGCTGTACGACGAGGAGTGGCATCTCGGCGTGCTTGGCATCGTAGCCTCGAAGCTTCTCGACAAGTTCGCCCTGCCGACCGTCATCATGGGTCGGATGAACGACGTGATCAAGGGATCGGTCAGGAGTATCGGCACCCTGAACATCTACGATGTCCTGCAGGAGTGCAGGGAGCATCTCGAACAGTTCGGGGGCCACCACCAGGCTGCCGGCCTGACGCTCAGGCCGGAACAGCTCTCGGGATTCCGGAAGCGGTTCGACGAGGTCTGCCGTGAGTTGCTGCCCGTGGAAGAACGCCAGCGAGAGCTGCTGATCGACGCCGAACTCGGCCTCCATGAGATAACACAGAATTTCATGAAAGTGCTCGAACAGTTTTCCCCGTTCGGTTTCGGCAACCGGGAGCCGTTGTTCCTCCTGAAGGAGTGCACCCTTTCCGGCAGGCCGAAGCTGCTCAAGGAGCGGCATGTCAAGTTCATGGTGAAGGATGGCAGGGGGCCGGCCGTCGAAGTGATCGCGTTCGACAGGCCGGATATCTTCGAAGATCTGTCGAGGCACGAGGGTTTCCCCCGTCTGCAGCTTGTCTTTGCACCCGAAAGGAAGCTGTGGAACGGCCGGGAGTACCTGCAACTGCGTCTCAGGGACGCTTCCGTCCGCTAATCCGGTTTGCCTTATACGGTGAGGGGTGATCTGTCCTCATGGTGCCTGACCTTGGCGAACACGCCGACGAGCGAGGAGATGGCGGAGATCACGAAGAAGATCAGCGAGAGCGCCACGCCGGTGTTCGTGTCGAGGCCGAGGTGGCTGAGGGCGTAGAAGAAGGTGACCTCCCTGGCTCCTGCGCCGCCGATGGTCAGGGGCAGGATGGTCGCCACTGAGGAGATCAGGAAGATGGCGAGGTAGTCGATCTGATTCGTGGTCGCCGAAATGGCCAGGAGGATGAGCCATGCAGAAATGAGCTGCGTGCCCTGGACCAGGATCGATTCGATGGCGGTCGGGAGGAAGACCGGCATGAACTGGCGATAGAAGAGCCAGGTCATGAGCAGCGATAGCGGGTAGGCTGCCGCCGCGATCACCCATTCCCAATGGACATAATCGGGATACAGGACCGCGAATCGGCTCGGCACGAGCAGGATGGCCGACAGGAACACCAGGGCGAAGATGCCGCTGACCCGGTCCCAGAACACCGCACCGAACACGTTCATCACGGTCATGCCGTGATTTTTTTTCAGGATGTAGATCTTGTAGCCGTCGCCGCCGACACCGCCGGGCAGGAACAGGTTGTAGAACATGCCGAGGTAGTAGAGCTTGAGGTTGTACCACTCCGGGAGCCTGAGCCCGATCGCCCTGAAGAAGCGGTTCAGCCTCAGTGAGTTGAGGATTTTGGAGATGTTGAAGAAAAGGATCGCCGCCAGGAGCAGCAGGGGATTGGCGTGGCTGACGATCATGCCCAGCCGGTTCAGGTCGATCTTGCCCAGCACGATGGAGAGTGCGGCAACGGTCATGACCGCCTGGAGAAGGGCCTTGAGGAGTTTACTGTTGAGGAGCTTAGTCTTTATCAACGATCTGCTTGATGATGTAGGGTTTCTTGTTCTGTGACTCGTAATAGGTGCGCATGATGAACTCCGCGATGAATCCCGTCGTGATCAGCTGGATGCCGATGAAGGTCATGATGACGCCGAGGGTAAGCAGCGGGCGTCCTCCGATCTCCTGGCCGAGGATCTTTACCGCCAGCAGGTAGAGGTCGATGCCGAATCCGGCAAAGAGGGTGAGGAATCCGAGGGTGCCGAAGAGGTGCATCGGCTTCTGTCCCCATTTCTGGAAGAAGACCATGAACAGCAGGTCGCTCATCACCCTCAGGGTCCGGCCGATGCCGTACTTTGACTGGCCGAACCTGCGGGCGTGGTGCCTGACGTCGACCTCCTCCATCTTTGCGCCATAGAGCTGGACGAGCACCGGAATGAAGCGGTGCAGTTCGCCGTACAGGCCGAGGTTCTTGGCGACCTCCTTCCTGAACACCTTGAGGGTGCATCCGTAGTCCCGGATGTGCACGTTGGTCAGGTTCCTGATGAGGGCGTTGGCGATCTTGCTGGGAATCTTCCGCATAAACATGCCGTCCTGCCTGCCGGCCCGTCGCCCGGCGACCACGTCGAGCCCCTTCTCCTCGAGGTGGCGGATCATCATGGGGATGTCGGCCGGATCGTTCTGCAGGTCACCGTCCATGGTGGCGATGAACTCGCCGTGAGCCTCGTCGATGCCTGCCGCCATGGCGGTTGTCTGGCCATAGTTCTTGTTCAGCACGATCAGCTTCGAATGGGGCGGCGCCAGGCGCGTGATCTCCGAGACCGTCGAGTCGCTTGATCCGTCATCGACCAGCACGATCTCATGTTCGATGCCGCCGAGCGCCTCCGACAACGCGTCGAACAGTGGCCTGATGTTTTCGGCCTCGTTCATGACCGGTATGACGACGGAGAGTTTCATCGGGGTGCTTCTTGGTCTGGTATTCTGGCCAGTATAATTCCATTTTTTTCGTACAGGCGTTCCCATCGCCTGAACTCGCCGATATGGTCGATGGTGGTCAGTACGACCTCACCGGCCACGGGCGGGCGCCGTTCGGCAAGAGATCCGGAATATACGAAAAACGTAGGGTAATAGACCTCCCACATCACGATTTTCAGCCGCGCCTTCCTGGCCACGGATGCGGCCTCCCTGACCGGGACCTGCATCACTTCGGCGACCATCGGCATCACGACGAAGTTGGCCGAAAGGGTCAGCACGGCCCCTCCCAGGATGAAGCGCAACGGCGGTGTGACCTTCGGGAGCGCCTGCAACAGCATGCAGAGGATCGCGGCCGCGACCATGACCAGCTGGAACCGGCCCGCAACCATAAGGTCGAGCAACCCCTGGAGCTGCGCCCGGACGAACAGGCTTGTGACGGTGGGGAGAATGCGTTCCAGGACCGGAGGCACTGCGGCGAACAGCAGCAGCATCGCGGCCGGCAGGATGGCATGCAGCCAGGGACGCCTGGTTCGCGAAAGCTCGGCACCCATGATGATGAACAGCGGAGTATAGCCGTAGATCATGTAGTGCGGAAGCTTGGTGCCGGAGAGCGAGAAGAGCACGAACACGAAACCGGCCCAGATCAGGCCGAACCGGGAGAGCGGATCGGCAAGCAGCGTCCTGAATCGGGTCAAGGCCAGAAACAGCAGGGTTGTCGAAGGCAGGAGGCCGACGAGGATGACCGGCACGTAATAGAGGATCGAGCCCGAATGGCCCTCCATCGAGCCGCTGAAACGCCCGACGTTGTGCTTCATGAAGAAGCCGTCGATGAACGCCTGGCCCTGGTCCATGTACTCCATCGTGTACCACGGCAGCACGATGACGAGGAAGAGCGCGATGGCCGTCGGATTCAGCACCGCCCGGAACCAGGATTTCAGGTCGCGCTCGGCGAGGAAGAACAGGAAAGAGGAGCAGAGCGGGATCAGCACGGCCACGGGACCTTTGGTCAGCACTCCGAGGCCCATGGCCGCGAAGGCGATGTATACCGAAGACCTGCGCTTGTCGCGCCAGTAGCGGAAAATGGCGAACATGGTTATGGCCAGGCAGCAGTTGAGCAGCGAGTCGGCGATGGCCGCCTTGGCGATGATCGAGACCTGGAGCGACAGGGCGAGCAGGGCTGTGGCGAGGATCGCCTCGGTCTCGTTGCGCTCCCTCCTGACAAAGAGGAATGTTGCAGCGGCCCAGACCACGGCCGAAAGAGCCGAGGGGAGGCGGAATGCGAACTCGCCGAGTCCGAAGCTCTTTACCGAGAGCAACTGGAGCCAGTAGATGAGTATCGGCTTGTCGAAGCGGGGCATGCCGTTGAGATAGGTCGTCAGGTAGTTCTTCGAGACGAGCATCTCCCTGGTGGCTTCGCTGAATGCCCCTTCGTCCACATCGAAGAGCGGACCGGAGCCGAGCCCGGCCAGAAAGCTCAGGAAGACCAGCAGGCCGAGAAAGAGGCGCAGGAGGTCGCGGTTCAGGTTATGCGTTTCGGACTTCATCGAGCTTTGGTCTGAAGAGTCGTTGGTAAAGGATCAGTGCGGTTGCGACACCGAGCATCGAGCCGGCGGCCACGTCGCTCAGGTAGTGCTGGTCGAGCACGATGCGGCTGGCCGCGATGAGCAGGCCCAGGGCAATGAACAAGGGCCTGGAACGCGGGAAGAGCAGCGACAGGGTCAGGGCCGCGCTCATTGCCGTGGCCGAGTGGCCAGAGGGAAAGGAGGTCCACTCATGCTCAATGTGGAACCCGTCCAGTCCGTAAATGCGATGATCGAAGAGGAGCATCGGCCTCGCCCTGCCGAAGATGACCTTCAGCAGATCCGCCGCGAGACCCGAAATCGCTACCGATGCGAACAGGAAAAGGCCGGCGACTGCACGCCAGCGGTGCCGTTTCCGGAACGCCAGGAAGATGGCCATTCCCCCCACGAGGTACCATTCGGACTGTCCGGCTTTGGTCACCATGTTCCAGAACCCGAGCCAGGACGATCCTCCGGAGTACTGCCGGAAAAAAACGGCCAGCGGGGCATCGAAAAGGAACCATGCCGCAATGCAGAACATGACTGTAAGGAGCAGGACGATCAGTTCCTGGCGTCGTTCATTCATCTCGGTTCGGGGTGTCAGTCGGAAACCTGGTTCATGAGGGTGACCGGAGTGCGGGCATGCCGGTCTCCGTGCTTTAAATATGGGTCCTAAAATAACTATTTTTGCAAGAGTATCACCGAAGGGCATCCAAGTGGCTTTTTGACAAACGGTTAGCTGATGCGATGGAACTGGGGGGCGTCGGCCGTTGTTTCATTCTCTTTCCGGGTCTTTCGCTCGCTCGTCGTGCCCGGACGCGCTGTTTGCCTGTTGTTCAACCATTTTCCGAGGCATCATGACCGCAACCCCTTCCGGAGGAGACGGCCGAACGGCCGTGCTGCTGCTTTCGTGTCCCGACAGGGTCGGCCTGGTCGCCCGTCTGGCCCATTTCATCTATGAACGCGGCGGGAACATCCTTGACCTCGATGAACATGTGGACGTCGAGGAGCGCCACTTCTTCCTGCGCGTCTCATGGAGCCTCGACCGGTTCTCGATTCCGGCCTCCGATCTCGGGGAGGCGTTCGCCCCTCTGGCCCGCGAGTTCGGCGCATCATGGAAGATCAGGCTTTCCGGGAGCAGGGACCGGACGGCGATCTTCGTGTCGAAGTACGATCACTGTCTCCGTGAGATCCTCTGGCGGCACAGCCTTGGCGAGTTCAACATCGATATCCCCCTGATCGTGTCGAACCACCCGGATCTCGGTCCGCTGGCGGCGCAACACGGCATTCCCTTCCATGTCGTGCCGGTAACGGCCGACACCAAGCCCGACGCCGAACGGCGTCAGATCGACCTGTGCGAAGAGGCGGGAGTGGACACCATCGTGCTTGCCAGGTACATGCAGGTGCTCTCACCGCAGTTCACGGTCCGCTATCCCGGACGAATCATCAACATCCACCATTCGTTCCTGCCCGCGTTCATCGGCGGAAACCCCTATCGCCAGGCCTATCAGCGAGGCGTCAAGATCATCGGGGCAACCAGCCACTATGTGACCGACGATCTTGACGAGGGGCCGATCATCGAGCAGGATATCATCCGCATCTCGCATCGGGACACTCTTGACGACCTGGTGCGGAGGGGGCGGGACCTGGAGCGGCTGGTGCTGGCCAGGGCGCTCCGCCTGCACAGCGAACACCGTATCCTGGTCAATGGCCGCAAGACGGTCATCTTTGACTGACAGGGTGCCGTCGCGGAGCGCATTCAGCGCACTGCGCTGATCGAGGTTTTTATTGCGGACCGAGGGTCGGAACGGTCTGGAGTTCTGACCATAAATGATTGCTTTTCATTCCCTGTGTGACTACAGCATGTTCAGAACCATCTACAGCAAACTCTCGACCTCCTTCATCCGCAAGGAAGCTGCAGTACCCCACAGCCGATCGGAGGATGAACATTTTCTCCTGAAGCTCTGCGGGGCGCCGGTCAGCGAGGTGCTGCAGATCATGGAGAGCCGTGTCGAAGGCCTCGACGACCAGCAGGTGTCGAAGCGGGCGGCGAAGTATGGCAAGAACGAAATATCACAGGCCAGCCGACCTTCGTTCCTGAAGGATATCCTCCATCGCCTCTCGAGTCCGCTGGTCATCCAGCTGATGCTGATCGCGATCGTTTCGGCGCTCATCGGAGAAATCACCTCCACGGCCATCGTCGGCACGATGATCCTGTTGAGCGTGGGGATCTCCTATCTGCTGGACCGCCGCTCGGGCAACGCGGTAGCGTCGCTCGGCAAACGCGTCCAGTCCAGGTCGCAGGTGATCCGTAACGGAGTCGAGGTCGAGGTTCCCCTGGCCGACCTGGTGCCGGGTGACATCGTCCAGCTCCAGGCAGGCTCGGTCATTCCCGCCGATCTGCGGCTGATCTCGGCGAAGGACTTTTTCGTCGGCCAGGCGTCGCTGACCGGTGAAACCATGCCGGTCGAGAAGAGCGCTGCTCCCGTCAGCACCGGGAGCATCCAGATTCTCGAGCTCTCGAACGCCTGTTTCCAGGGGAGCAGCGTCAGCAGCGGCTCCGCCACGGGAATCGTGGTCAATACCGGCAGCAGGACCTTTTTCGGCGCCATCGCCGAGCGGCTGAACGCGAAGCGGGACGAGACCAGTTTCGACAGGGGCATCCGGTTGTTCACCTGGCTGATGATCCGTTTCATGATCGTCATGGTGTCGGCCGTGTTCCTCATCGTCGGCCTCAGCAAGGGCAACTGGCTGGAATCCCTGTTTTTCAGCCTGTCGGTGGCCGTGGGCCTGACGCCGGAGATGCTGCCGATGATCGTGACGGCCAACCTGGCCAAGGGGGCGCTGACCATGGCCGGAAAGAAGGTCATCGTCAAGCACCTCTCGTCGATACAGAACTTCGGGGCCATCGACATCCTCTGCACCGACAAGACCGGCACCCTGACCCAGGACCACGTGCTGCTCGAGATGGCCGTGGACCTCATGGGGGTGGAGAGCGGCAACGTGCTTCGGTACGCCTATCTGAACAGCTTTTTCCAGACCGGCCTTCGCAACCTGCTCGACCGGGCGGTGCTGGAGCACCAGGAGTTCGCCGTGGACGGCAACTGCAGCCTGGTGGATGAGCTTCCGTTCGACTTCCAGCGACGGCGAATGTCCGTGGTGGTCAACTACGAACACGACCATGTGCTGATCTGCAAGGGGGCGGTGGAGGAGATCTACGCCTGCTGCGACCGCTACCAGATCGACGAGGAGATCTACCCGCTGATCGGCATGATCCGCGACGACCTGTTCGAGCAGGTCGCCGGACTGAACAGCAACGGGTACCGGGTGCTGGCCATCGCCTACAACGAATTCCCGCCCGACAGGAAACGATTCACCCACGAGGACGAGAAGAACCTGATCCTTCTCGGCTATATCGCCTTCCTTGACCCCCCCAAGGATTCGACGGCGCAGGCCCTGGTCAGCCTGGGGAAGGCGGGCGTGAAGGTGAAGATCCTCACCGGGGACAACGCCCTGGTGACCGGCAAAATCTGTCGGGATGTGGGCATGGCCGTGACCCATGTCGCGACCGGCGACGAGCTGGCGAAGATGGACCCGGAGGAGTTCAGCCGCACGGTGGAGTCGGCGGAGGTGCTCGCCAAGCTCTCCCCCCTGCAGAAAGAGCAGGTCGTGCAGTCGCTCAGGAAGGGAGGCCATGTCATCGGCTACATGGGCGACGGCATCAACGACGCCCCGGCCCTCCGCGCTGCGGATGTCGGCATCTCGGTCGATACGGCCGTGGATGTCGCCAAGGAGTCCGCCGACATCGTGCTGCTCGAAAAAAGCCTGATGGTGCTCGACGACGGTATTCTCGAAGGTCGGCGCGTGTTCGCCAACATCATCAAATACATCAGGATGGGCGCGAGCTCGAATTTCGGCAACATGTTCAGCGTCATCGGGGCGAGCTACCTGTTGCCCTTCCTTCCCATGCAGCCGATCCAGATCCTGCTCAACAACCTGCTCTACGACTTCTCGCAGACCGGCATTCCGAGCGACCGGGTCGACGAGGAGCAGATCCTCGGACCGAGGAAGTGGGATATCGGCAACATCAAGTGGTTCATGATGGTGGTCGGACCGATCAGCTCGATCTTCGATTACGCCACCTTCGCGCTTATGTGGTTCGTGTTCAACTCGCGCCTGTATGTGGACCCGGCGGCAGGAGCGGCAGTCAAATTACACGCCGTCCAGCTGTTCCAGACCGGCTGGTTCGTCGAGTCGCTGCTGACCCAGACCCTGATCGTCCACATCATCCGTACCGGGAAGGTGCCGTTCCTGCAGAGCCGGGCCTCGACTCCGATGCTGCTGACCACGCTCGCGGTCATGGCGGCCGCGGTCTGGCTGCCCTATTCCCCCTTTGCCCGTCTGTTCGGCATGGCGCCCCTGCCGCCGATCTATTTCGTGTGGATTACGGCCTTCCTGCTTCTGTACGGAACGATGGCCCACATCGTGAAAACCTGGTTCTTCAAGCGTTTCGGAGGAAACTGACATGCTGAAATCCATTCTTGAGGCCCTTGAGCATGGGCGACTGGTCGAACTGCCCGACAACGACAAGGGCGACGCGCTGCAGTTCCTGGCGACGATGCTCGAAGCCGTGCCGTCGATTCCGCCGGGCACCGACATCGTCGAGGTCGTGCTCGAGCATGAAAAAACCTCGAACACCTCGCTCGGTGTGGGATGGGCGTGCCCCCACGCGAGGCTGAACTTTGACGGTGATCTGTGCTGCGCCATCGGCTGGAGCCCCGGGGGAATCGATTACGGAATCCCGGGTGAGCCCCTGGTCCACATGATCGTCATGTTTTTCGTTCCGGACAACCAGCGGAATACCTATCTCAAGGAGGTCTCCTCCCTGGCGAGGGTGCTGAAGAACAATCCACGGTACCAGGCGATCGAGTCGTTCCCGGACCTGAACACCGCCCGGAACAACCTGCTCGATCTCGCCCATCTCGCCATGAACGGGGACGCGAAGAACGCCAGGGCCCGCATGATCCAGCTCGACACGCTGACCAAGACCTCGGCCGAGCCGAAGCTCCGCCAGCTTGAAGGGGCGGATATCGACGCGCTCCTGATCGTTGCCGGGCCGGACATGAGCCCCGTGGTGCTTACCCAGAACCAGGAGCTCGCGGCCCTTGCCTCGAGCGACAGGGGACTCGTGACGGCCATCACCGCAGAGAACCGCTACGATCTCCAGGGATGGCAGGTGGTGCGCCGGAGCACGACGACTTACGTCGGAGACCGCGTCATCCACGACTGCATCGCCATAAAGCCGCAGCGGTTGCCGCGCTGACCGGTTCGTCGTCGGCGTTATCCGGGAACGAACATCCTGACGGAGGCCGCGAACATGACCAGCGTGGCGATCCACCCGAGCACGAGGACGGGACGGCTCGCGGTGAACTCGCCCATGATAGACTTTTTCGTCGAGAGAATGAGGATCACTGTCATGAGCGGCACGGCGATCACCCCGTTGATGACCGCGCTCCAGAAGAGGGCTTTCATCGGGCTAATAGGAGAGTACTGGATGACCAGGCCGACCAGCACGCTGATGGCGATGATGCTGTAGAATCCCTTCGCGTCCTTCGCCTTCCGTTCCAGCCCCTCGTTCCAGCCCATGGCCTCGGAGAGCGCGTATGCGCCGGATCCGGCCAGCACCGGCACGCCGATGAGCCCTACGCCGAGGATGCCGACCGCGAAGAGCAGATAGGCGAACTCGCCGGCCAGCGGCCTGAGCGCGCGCGCCGCTTCTGCGGCCGTATCGATGTCCCTGACGCCCGCAGCGTTCAGGGTGACGGCGGTCGCGAGGATGATGAAATACGCCGTGATGTCCGAATAGAACATGCCGCTCCAGGTGTCCCACCGGATGCGTCGAAGTTCCCCGGCGGCCATAGCCGGATCGATGGTGAGCGGCAGGGCGCCTTTTCCGGACTGCATCTCCTCCACCTCTTCTGAGGCCTGCCAGAAGAAGAGGTAGGGGCTGATCGTGGTGCCGAAAACGCCGACGATCACGGCGGCTGCGTCGGCATCGGTGCTGAAGCGGGGCAGGAACGTGCGCTCTGCGACCAGCGCCCACGGCACATGCACCGTGAAGAGCACGGCTGCATAGGCCAGGAGGGAGATGGTCAGCCACTTCAGGAAGGAGACGTAGCGGTGGTAGGGAACGAACACCTGGAGCAGCACCGTGCCGAAGATGAACAGGGCCGTCATCTGGTGGCGGTCATGTCCGGTCACAAGCTCCGCGACCTCTCCCATGGCGGCCACGTCGGCCGCGATGTTGAGGGTGTTGGCGACGAGCAGCATAAGCACGACGATCTGCAGGACAACCGGAGGAAACGCCTCCTTGATGTTGGCCGCAAGCCCCTTGCCGGTTACGCGCCCGATGCGGGCGCACAGGGACTGGATGGCGGACATCAGGGGCCAGGCCAGCGGCATGGTCCAGAGCATGTCGAGCCCGAAGCGCGCCCCTGCCTGCGAGTAGGTGGCGATGCCGCTCGGGTCGTCGTCCGCGACACCGGTTATCAGACCAGGGCCGACTCTCGCAAGAGGGTGCTCCCGGAACCGGTTCACCAGGAATTTGATGATCTTCATGGAGTGCCCTTGACGATTCTTCGCTGTCGCCATCCCCCGCCGTCGTCGAGAGATGACTTGTCCAACCATTCATCGGCAGCCGGCCTGTCCCGGGCAGGGAGGCGATCCCTTCCGGCATGCTATTACTTTGAAAAGCTTTTCATGAAAAATAAGTTGCTGGCGCGGATATCTCTTCATACGCAAGCAATTGCGTGATATTTTCGGAGATGCGCCAATCAACCAGAAACACAGGGAGATGATCGACAGCCATCACGACCATGACCACGACGATCATGGCCACAGCCATGGGGAGCATCATGACCACCATCACCACCACCATGTAGCGGGAAACATCCGAACCGCCTTCTTCCTGAATCTCGGCTTCACGGTGGTCGAGATCATCGGAGCCTTCCTGACCAACAGCACGGCTATCCTGGCCAACGCGGCCCACGACCTGGGGGACTGTTTCGCGCTCGGCCAGGCCTGGTATTTCGAACGCCTGGCGGGGGAGAGGGGCGACGCCCGTTACTCTTACGGATACAAGCGCTTCTCGACCTTCGGCGCGCTGCTCAGTACCGTGCTGCTCCTGTTGAGCTCGCTCTTCATCCTCTCGAAGGCCGTACCCCGCATCCTCACCCCTTCACACAGCGACGCGGGCGGCATGGTCATACTGGCCCTGGTCGGTGTAGCGGTCAACGGGCTGGCCATGATGCGCCTGTCGAAAGAGAAGGGGATGAACACCAGGGTGGTCGCGCTGCACCTGCTTGAAGACGTGCTCGGCTGGGTCGCCGTGCTGGTGGTGTCGGTGTCGCTGCTGTTCGTGGACTTTCCGGCGCTCGACCCGATCCTTGCTGTGCTGATCACGCTCTACATCCTGTCGAACGTCGTCAGGAACCTCAAATCGATGCTGCCGATCTTCCTGCAGGCCGTGCCGGACAACGTCAGCCTCGACACGATCGTCAACGAGATCGAGTCCATGCCGCGCGTGCGAGCCGTCCACCATGCCCACATCTGGTCACTCGACGGCGAGCACAACGTGTTTACGGCCCATCTCGAACTCGACTGCCAGCCGACGACGGAGGCGTACATCGCCCTCAAGGAGACTATCCGCGACGTCGTCGAACGCCATGGCCTCTATCACTCGACCATCGAGATCGAATTCTCCGGCGAGGTCTGCCGGAACGTATTGCCCCCGCGCTGAATTGAAAACCCGTAAGCACTTTTTCGGTAAGGAATTTACGGAGAGAATAATGAGACAGTTCATGCTGGGTATGCTTCTTCTGCTGCTCGTCGGCTGCACCGGAGCCCCGAAAGGGATCGTTGCGGTCGACCGCTTCGAACTCCCGCGCTACCTCGGTACCTGGTACGAGATCGCGAGGATCGAGAACCGGTTCGAGCGGGGCAGCGAACAGGTGACGGCAGAGTACTCCCTCCGTGAGGACGGCAAGGTCCGTGTGTTCAACAAGGGCTACTACCCGGTGAAGAAGCAGTGGAAAACGATCGAGGGCAAGGCGAAGTTCGCCGGCGACCCGACGCAGGGGGCGCTCGCGGTCTCCTTCTTCGGCCCCTTCTACAGCGGCTACACCGTGTTCGACCTCGACCGCGTCAACTACTCCTGGGCCATGGTCGCCGGTTACAGCCGGGACTATTTCTGGATACTTGCGAGAACTCCGCAGATGGATCCGGCCCTTTTTTCCCGCCTGCTTGCCGAGGCCGGCGCGAAAGGCTTCGACACGACGAGGGTGACAAGGACGAAGCAATAGCGGACGAGGAGGATGGCTCCCGGGAGCCCGCAACCCGCCCGTCCGGCGGACCCATGTGGTTGCGCTCCCTCCCCGGAACCGGATGCGGTTTCAGTGAACAGCTTTGCCGTTTGCGCTCTTCCCGCAGAAGGAAACCGTAACTTCCGGCATTTTCCGGCCCATTATGCTATCTTCGTGGCCAGACCGCAGTACATCATTACCCATATCCCATGACCATGACCAGAACCGATGAACCTCAGGAAGTCGCTACTCAAAGAAAAAAACTGAAGAAGATAGGAGTGTTCACCTCCGGTGGCGATGCCCCGGGGATGAATGCGGCCATTCGCGCCGTCACCCGGGCGGCCCTGGCGAACAAGCTCAAGGTGGTGGGTATCCGTCGCGGCTACCAGGGGATGATCGAGGGCGATTTCATCTCGCTCAAGTCATCCGATGTCAGCGGAATCCTCCACCTGGGCGGCACGATGCTCAAGACAGCGCGCAGCGAGGAGTTCAGAACCGCCGCAGGCCGCCGGAAAGCCTATGAGCAGCTGAAAAAGGCAGGGATCGATGCCGTTGTCGTCATCGGCGGCGACGGTTCGTTTACCGGAGCCCTGGCGATGTCGCAGGAGTACGACATTTCGTTTGTCGGCATTCCCGGCACGATCGATAACGACATGTATGGGACGGATTACACCGTAGGCTACGAAACAGCCTTGAACAGCGTCGTAGAGGCGGTCGATAAAATCAGGGACACCGCCCGGTCGCACGGCCGGATATTCTTTGTCGAGGTCATGGGGCGGGAAGCGGGGCTGCTCGCCCTGACCAGCGGCATCGCCTGCGGCGCTGAAGTGATCCTGATTCCCGAATCGACGGGACAGTGCGACAAGCTGAACCGGTTTCTGATGAAAGGGTACAAGAACAAGGAGACCAGCGGTATTGTCATTGTGGCCGAGGGGGATCAGTGCGGAGGCGCCATGCGCATCGCCGAGGAGGTCCGCCGGGCGCATCCGGACCTGGATGTGCGGGTTTCGATACTGGGCCATATCCAGCGGGGCGGAAGTCCGACAGCCAAGGACCGGGTGAATGCGACCAGGATGGGCGCCGCAGCCGTCGATGCCCTGCTCGATGACCAGCAAAGCGTGATGGTCGGCATCGCCAATGAAAAAATCGTCCTGGTGCCGTTCAACAAGGCGGTGAAACTGAACCACTGCATCGATACCGATCTGATCGAACTTCACCAGTTGCTGAACAGGTAGAACACCGGCTTCCGGTTGCGGAACGGGGGCGATCAGGTCGCATGATCCTGTGCAGCGTTATGGCGGGAGTTGTCACTTCCCTCACGATGAGTTGCGTACATCGTTCCGGGAGTGTGCGGTCGAACGAACGGAACACTTCCTCCTGTCCGCAGGCTTCCGGCAGTTCATGGTATGGGTTGAGCCTATCGGTGAAGGTTCCGTTTCCAGCCTGTCCCGGTCGGGCGTGACCATCTCTTGCCGCTACATGACGGATTCGTGCTGGAGGCGCCACATGCCGGCATAGAATCCGTCGCGGGCGAGCAGGTCGTTGTGGCGGCCCTGTTCGACGATCTTCCCGTCGTGCAGCACGAGGATGCGGTCGAAGCGTTCCATCCGGTGCAGCCGGTGGGTGATGGCGAGCACGGTCCGCCCTTCGGAGATGCGGTCGATGGTATCGAGCACGGCCTGTTCGGTCAAGGCGTCGAGGTTGGCCGTGGCTTCGTCGAGCACGATGAACGGGGCGTCCTGGAGTATCATGCGGGCGATGGCGATGCGCTGGCGTTCACCTCCGCTCAGGTTCATGCCGTGCTGGCCGGCCCAGTCGTCAATGCGGGAGTGAAGGCTTTCGAGGCCGGAGGCGGTGAGCGCCTGCTTCAGGTCCTCTTCGCTCGCGCCGGGCCTCGAGAGCAGCAGGTTTTCACGGATGCTCTGGCCGAAGAGGTAGGTTCCCTGGGCGATGACCGCTATGTTTCGGCGGAGGGTTTCCGGATCGAGGAGGGCGATCGGCCTCCCTCCGATTTCGAGGCTCCCCTCCGACGGATTCCAGAAGCGGACGAGCAGCGAAGTGATGGTCGATTTTCCGGCGCCGCTCGGACCGACGATGGCCACCCGGCCTCCCTGCGCGACCGTGAACGACACCCCGTCGAGTGCCGGACGCAAGCTGCCGGGGTAGGTGAACCGGAGGTCGCGCGCCTCGATGCCGCCGGTGACGGGGAATGGTTCGGGACGTGTCGGCGCTTTCACCTCCGGTTCGGCGTCGATGATTTCGAACAGGCGCTCGCCGGCCCGTACGTCGGCCTCGATGTGCGGAATGGAGCCGGAGAGGGGAAGGAACGCCTCGAACGATGCCGTCACGCCGAAGATGACGGCCGTGAGGGTGACCGTGCTGACCATGCCCGTCCGGACCAGCGGGAGCATGGACCAGAGTATCCAGATGACGGCGGCGTTCATGGCCAGGCCGCTGAGCGTCTCCTGCATGCCCTCGACGAAGGCGGATTTTCTCTCGAGGGCGAGTTTCCGCTCCTCGGCCGTGCGCAGTCGCGAAAGGTGCGTTTCGAGCATTCCGAAGACCCTCAGTTCGCCGAGTCCCTGCACCATATCCACCGCGAGCAGCTGCTGATCGGCCTGGAGGGAAGCGATGCTTCGCGCGGTTCCCCGGGCCATGAGGGCCGAAGCAACGGGAATCACCACCCCGGCGAGCAGCTGGCAGACGAGCACTCCGAGGGCCGCTCCGGTCGACCATGTTCCGACGATCACCCACATCAGGACGGTGACCATCAGGGCGGTGAGCGGCGGCGCGATCACCCTTGAGTAGATGTTCTCGAGGCTCTGGATGTCGTCCACGATGCGTTTGAGCAGGTCGGCGCTCCTGAAGGATGCCAGGCGGGCCGGCGCCAGGGGCTCGATCGCTTCATAGAACCAGAGGCGCAGCCTGGTGAGGATCCTGAAGGTGGTGTTGTGCGAGACGAGCCGCTCCAGGTAGCGCAGGACGCCCCTTGAGGCGCCGAAGATCCTGACCCCTACGATGCCGGACTGCAGGGCCGAGACCGGAAGCAGCATCGCGCCCCTCGAAATGAGCCAGGCGGAGGTCATCAGGAGCCCGATCCCGCTGCCGACGGTGGCAAAGCCGATGATGGCGGCCAGGAGCATCCACCAGGTGAAGGGCCTGACGAGGCCTATAAGTCGCAGGAAGGTCTTCATGCGGCAGCCTCCGTTGAAGAGAAGAGGGCGTCGCGGTAGAATCCGTCGACCGCGACCAGTTCGCCATGGGTTCCGGACTGTGAGATTCTTCCCTGTTCGAGCACGAGGATCGTGTCTGCGCTCCTGACGCTTTCGAGCCGGTGGGCGATCATGACCACGATCCGACCCTTCATCAGCATATCCATGGCCGATCGCAACCTCGACTCGAGGACCGGGTCGGTGTGCGAGGTCGGTTCGTCGAGAAACAGGATGGGCGCATCCTTCAGGAACGCCCGGGCCAGGGAGAGTCGTTGCGCCTCGCCGCCGCTCAGGCGGGAGCCCTGTTCGCCGATCATCGTGCCGAGTCCCTCCGGGAGCGATTGCACGAGATCGAGCAGCCCTGCCTGGCGGAGCGCCTCCCTGATCTCGTCGTCACCGGCACCGGGCCTGGCCAGGAGCAGGTTCTCCCTGATGGTGGCGTTGAAGAGGAATGGATGCTGGGGAACCCAGGCGATCCGGCGATACCACGCTTCGGGGAGGTACTCCTGGATCGGGGTGGAGCCGAGCGTGATCGAGCCCGATCCGGGTTCGATGAATCGGAGCAACAGGTTCATCATGGTGCTTTTGCCGGCGCCGCTCGGGCCGACGAGGGCCGTCACCGTGCCAGGCCTGAGGGTGCAGGATATCCCGTCGAGCGCCGGCTTTTCGCTGCCGGGAAACGTGTATCGCAGGTTCTCGATCACGATCGGCAGTGAACCGGCCGCGCTTTCCGGCAATTCGAGGCTGCCCGCCGTGCGGGTTTCATCGGCGGCCCGGTCGAGGATCGCGTGCATCTCCTTCGATGCCGAGACCCCCTCCATGCCGGCGTGAAACTTGGTGCCGAGCTGGCGCAGGGTCAGGTAGAAATCGGGGATCAGGAGCAGGATGAAGACCGCCGGGCGGAATGGCATGGCGCCCGCGGTCAGACGGAGGCCTATGCTGACGGCCGCCAGGGCCGTGCCGAAGGTGCCGACCAGTTCGAGTGCCAGCGACGAGAGGAACGCGATCTTGAGCACCTGCATGGTCGATCGCCGGAAGTTCTCGCTCGCCTCCCCGATGCTGTCGCGCCGGACCTTCTCCTGAGCGAAGAGCTTCAGCGTGGTGAGCCCCTGGAGCATGTCGAGGAAGTAGCCGCTCATCCGGCTCATGGTGTTCCACTGCTTTTCCGTGGCGGCGCTGGCCCGTTTGCCGATCACGATCATGAACACCGGGATCAGCGGAGCGGAGAGGAGCAGGATGGCTCCGGCGATCCAGTCTGACGGAAAAACGGCAGAAAGGATCACCACAGGGGTCACCAGTGCCAAGAGGAGCTGCGGTATGTACTGGCTGAAATAGGGATCGACCGATTCGACTCCCTTGAGCATGGTGGTGACGAGGCGCCCGCTCTGCTCGGTGCGGGTGAAGGCCGGGCCGAGATTTGCGATCGTTCGGGCGAGCCGGGAGGCGAGCAGGCTCCGGATGCCGAGGGTGCCTCGCTTGGCGGCCATGTGGCCGGCCTGGTTCAGCAGCAGCCGCAAAAGGCTGAACAGGGCGAAGAGCGATACGGAGGGCATGATCTCCGGCCAGCCGGCAGCTGTCCTGAACACCTGTTCAACGACCGTGCTGAGGCTCCATGCCTGACCGACAAGCATGATGGATCCGAGCGATCCGGCCAGGCCAGACAGTATGAACGGCCGCTTCTCCTCTTGAAGAAGCCTGATGAGGTTCCTGTCGATGTTCATGTTCTGGAGCTGTGCGTCGCCGGAGGCAAGATGGATACTGATGCGGTTGACTGTAATGCAATTTTACCGAATTCCTCGCAGGAATGCAACCATGGGGCGGTCATATCCTGAAAGCCCCGGCGATGAACCAGACGCCGGTGCCGATCATGATGAGGCTCGCCAGGCGGAAGAAGCGCCGGCGCGACTTTTCACTCAGGATGCCGGCAGCCTTGCCGACAAGCAGGAGCGCAGGGGTTGTGCCGATGCCGAAGAGCAGCATGAGGGAGCTTCCGCGGACCATGCCCGCGAAGTGGTCGGGAGCCTCCATGGCGGCACGGGCTGCCGTCAGCAGGGCCGTATAGGTCAGGCCGCAGGGCAGGAAACCCAGCACGACGCCCATGGGGAACCATGCGCCGGTCGAGCGCGGTCCGCTGAACAGCGCCATGGCCTTCCGGACGATCGGCATCGTCGGCGTGCATCCGGTGAGGGATTTCCCGACAGGGAGCCAGCCGGCCGACACCAGCCCCATCAGAACGATGCAGAGCCCGGTCAGCGCCATGACGGCAGTCTGAAACGAACCGATGGAGGCGGTGAGCGCAAGGAACGAACCGGTCACGCCGACAAGGGCGCCGAGGAGCGTGTAGGTGGTGACCCTTCCGATGTTGTAAAGGAGGTGATGCCGCATCCCGCATCTGGAATCACCGAGCGAGAGGGCGGCCACGATCGGGCCGCACATGCCGATGCAGTGTCCGAAGCCTCCGAGGAGGCCGGCCATGAGCATGGCAATCGACTCACTGGTCATGCCTGCGCTCTTTTTTTGCCGTCGGCTCGTCGTCATCGTCGAGCATGCGGTATTTCGGCGCCTCAGTGTCGTCGAACTGACCGCTCCTCACCGCCCAGAGGAAGAGGGCCCAGGCGGCGAGGCCGAAGACGAAACCGATGGCGATCAGGAAGAAGGTGCTGGTCATGGCGGTATCAGATTTTTTTCAGCCTGAGGGAGTTGCCGACCACAACCAGGGAACTGGAGGCCATGAGGAGGGCGGATACGATCGGGTGCAGCATGCCGGAGACGGCCAGCGGTACGGCGACCAGGTTGTAACCGAAGGCCCAGGCGAGGTTCTGCCTGACGACGGAGAAACATTTCCTGGAGTGGGTGAAGAGCGTGACGAAAAGCCGGAGGTCGTCGTTCATGATGGTGACCCCGGCGCTCTCGATCGCGATGCCGGTCGCTGTGCCGAAGGAGACGCCGGTGTCGGCCTCCGCAAGGGCCGGGGCGTCGTTGATGCCGTCCCCCGCCATCAGCACGCATGCCCCCCCGGCCTTGAGCTTTCTGACCGCATCGGCCTTGCCGATCGGGTCGAGGCCGGCATGGACCTCTTCGATGCCGCATTTCGAGGCGACAAAACGGGCGACCCCTTCGTTGTCGCCGGTGAGGATCAGCAACCGGAGTCCCAGTCCCCTGAGCGAAGAGATCATGCCGGGTGCGTCTTCACGGAGGTCGTCGATAAGTCCGAACAGTCCGGCGACCTTGCCGTCGCAGGCTGCATACACCGTGGTCTTGCCCTGGTTTTCAAGTCTCCTGGCTTCATCCCGGCAGACGGCGTCGATCCCGATGCCTTCCCGCTCGAGCAGGGCGGGAGATCCGGCGACCCAGGCCTCGCCATCGATCCGTCCGGTGATGCCCATGCCGGGCGCGGACCTGAACTGTCCGACCTCAAGGCGGTCGCCCTGCCATATCGAGGCGATGGCCCGTCCGGCCGGGTGCTCGGACCATGCTTCGAGCGATGAGCAGCACTGGTCGAAACGGTCAGAAACCCCGAAGTCGATACGGTCGACCACGGATGGCTTTCCCCTGGTGATGGTGCCGGTCTTGTCGAGCACGACCGTGGTGGTTCTTGAGACCGATTCGAAAACGTCGCCGCCTTTGACGAGGATGCCCTTGCGCCCGACGGCTGTCGTGCCGACGAGGATGGCCAGGGGTGTGGCAAGGCCGAGCGCACAGGGGCAGGCGATGACCAGCACCGAGACGGCGGTCATGAGCGACCTGACCGGAGTGGCGCCCGAAATCATCCACCAGGCGAACGTGGCTGCTGCCAGAAGCATGATGGCTGGAACGAACCAGGCCGAGGTGCGGTCCGCGACTCCCTGGATCGGGGCTTTGCGTGCCTGCGCATCTTCGACCGTTCTGATGATCTTTGCGAGAAGCGTCTCTTTCACATCTCCGGTCACCCGGATCCTGAGCCGACCGGTGACCGGACAGGTGCCGGCATAGGCCTGGCTTCCGAAGGCTTTAGTGACGGGAGCTGACTCGCCGGTCAGCATCGATTCGTCAACGTCGGCCTCGCCTTCGGTAACCGTGCCGTCGAGCGGTATCCTGTCGCCGGGTAGCACCTCGATGAGGTCGCCGGTTCCCACACGGTCGAGCGACACGAGCGTTGTCGCACCCGTTTCGTCCACGATCAGGGCCTCCCTGGGCTGGAGCTCGGCGAGGGCCGCAAGGGCGCTGCCGGCCTTGAGGCGCGACCCGGCCTCGAGGAAGCGTCCGAGAAGGATGAAGGTGATGATCATGGCGGAAGTGTCGAAGAAGACCTCTCCTCCGGTGAAGATCATGGCGATGCTGTAGAAGTAGGCGGAAAGCGAGCCGAGGGCCACCAGGACATCCATGTTCAGGGCATGGTTCCTGATCGACCGATAGGCGTTCGAGAGGAAGGGGAAGCCTGAATAGAAGACGACAGGCGTCGCCAGGGCCCATGAGATGAGTTGGAACGGGAGCCGGTAGTTCGTTTCGATGCCCTGGAAGAAGCCTGCGTACAGCGCGGCGATGATGAGCATGAGCTGCATCGAGAAGAACCCTGCCGTACCGAAACGGAGCAGCAGGTCCCGACGTTCTTCTGCGAAAGCGTCAACCGAATTCCCAAGGCTTCCGGGGCGTGGCGTGTAACCGAGGCCGGAGAGCGTCTTCAGGATCGTGTCGAGGCCGATCGCCTCTGCGCTCCATTCGATGACCGCCCGGCGTGTCGCGAAGTTGACCCTCACCGAAAGCACGCCGTCGAGCCGGCCCAGCACTTTTTCGACGAGCCAGACGCACGAGGCGCACCGGATGCCCGAGAGCACGATCTCGATTTTGCTCCTCGCTCCATCGGAGGCGACCTCGCCGGCGAAGTCTGCGGCTTCGGCCGTCGCGAAGGCCGGGCGTCCCGGCTGCCAGTCGCACCGCTGGCTGTAGAATGCGTCGAGCGACTGGCTGTGGATCAGTTCATACACGCCGAGGCATCCATGGCAGCAGAAGCTCCTGGATCGCCCGTCGATCACTGCCGTCACCGCT
>Ga0326729_1000043_pt1 | contig 52922 bp, 44 predicted proteins | sample MHFSIPfraction_2_FD_207744 | JGI IMG/M metagenome (GOLD analysis project Ga0326729, IMG submission 207744) | Lab enriched peat soil microbial communities from Michigan Hollow, Ithaca, NY, United States - MHF6AY SIP fraction | ecosystem: Environmental > Terrestrial > Soil > Wetlands > Peat...
CGTCCACGTTGTCATAGCTCAGCTCCGCAGCCTCGTGGTCGATGGACTCCCTTACGAATTCGTATGCATCCCCGATGGCGAACCCTTTTGAGCCACCGATGCCGTAATGGCGACGCTCCAGTTCGGGGGAGTCGTGAGCCTCGCTGATCTCCCCTGCTGATTCCGCCGATAGTTTAGCGGCTGATTTCGGTGCTTTTCTGTATGGCATGATCGGCAGTGCTAAAAGGGTGCTGCGTCCGAATTGTTGATGTAGCCGTCCATGTCCATAGGAGGCGGTTCGGGAAGGAACGCCTCCTGGTAACCTCCACCGGAAGATTCAGGCTGGTGATGCTCATCGCCTGCCGTGAGGTAGGAGTTGGCCGTGGACTGGAACCGGCCATAGTTTTTCAGGAACAGCAGCCTGACGGTGCCGATCGGCCCGTTACGCTGTTTGCCGATGACGACTTCGGCGATGTCCTTCGTCGATGATCCATCCTCGAAGTTCTTGGTGCCATACATTTCCGGCCTGGACAGAAACATGACCATATCCGCGTCCTGTTCGATCGAGCCCGACTCCCTGAGATCGCTCAACTGAGGTTTGCGGTCGCCGGAACGCTGCTCCACCGAGCGGTTGAGCTGTGCCAGCGCTATAATCGGGATATTGAGCTCCTTGGCGAGGGCCTTCAGCGAACGTGAAATCTGGGCGATCTCCTGCTCACGGTTCGACCGGCCGTCCCTGACGGGAGTGACCAGCTGGAGGTAGTCGACCACAACCATTCCGATGCCGTGCTCCTGCTTCATGCGCCGTGTCTTGGCCGACAACTCCATGATCGAGATGCCCGGCGTGTCGTCGATGTAGAGTTTCGCCTCAGCCAGGGCGTCCATGCTGTTGATGATTTTTCCCATCATTTCCGGCGATATCTGGCCGCGCCTGACCAGCTGTGACTCCACGTAAGCCTCTGCGCACATCAACCTGACGGCAAGCTGGATTTCGGCCATTTCGAGGCTGAAGAAAAGCACCGGCGTGTTGAAATTAACGGCTGCATTACGAGCCAGCGCGAGAGAGAAAGCGGTTTTACCCGCCGAAGGACGTGCCGCGATGATGATCAGATCCGAGTTCTGGAACCCGGCAGTATAGGCGTCCAGATCCGAGAATCCCGATCCGATACCCGTGACTGACGACTGTGACGAACTGAGGTTCTCGATCATCCTTGTCGCCGTCTTCAGCAGCTCCTTGATGCTGGTGGCCTTTTTCTTGATGCCCGACTGCGAGATGTTGAAGAACTGCTGTGAAGCGTTCTCGACCAGGTCGAAGATGTCCATCGAGGTGTTATAGGCCGCGCCGGAGATATGCGACGAAATCGAGATCAGTCGGCGGTACAGGTACTTCTCCTTCACCAGCCGTGCATAGTACTCGATGTTTGCAGAGCTGATCACCTTCCCGGAAAGCTCGCCGAGGTATGGCCTGCCGCCGATGTTTTCCAGCTCGTTGATCCTGGACAGCTCTTCACTTACCGTGATCAGGTCGATGGCCTGTCGCTTCTGGTAAAGCTGCATCATCGCCCGGAAGATGATCTGGTGGCGTTTCTCGTAAAAGACGGCCTCTCCGTTATCCCCGAAAATCTGGATTACCTGTTCGATCGGGTCGTCTTCGAGCAGGATGCATGCAAGCACCTCCTGTTCGACCTCAAGCGAGTAGGGCGGGACCCGGCTTTCTTGGCTGAAATCTATGTCACGGCTCAGGTCGAGCAGTGCTTCACGTTTCTTCATTCCTGTTCTTTTCCTCGTATTTCCCTGTTCATTCGGTCAGCCTTTCGGGCAGACCTTGTCGTAATGCGCCCTCAGCATCTGTACATCTTCCCAGCAGAGTTTTTTCCAGTTCGGGTTCCTCAGGAGCGCCGCCGGGTGGTAGGTGACCACGACGTCGAACTGGTTCCACCGGATGATGCGGCCCCTCATGGCGCCCATAGAAAGAGTATTGCCGAGTATGGTGTTGGCCGCAACCCGACCCAGCAGGAGCAGCACTTTCGGATTCACGATTTCCAACTGCTGCATCAGCCAGGGCTTGCAGCATTCGATCTCGTCGCCGAGCGGGTTTCTGTTTTCGGGTGGCCGGCATTTGATGATGTTGCCGATGTAGACCTCCTTGCGTTCGAAACCGATCGCCAGGAGGATCTTGTCGAGCAGTTGGCCTGACCGGCCGACGAAAGGCCTTCCCTGAGCGTCCTCATCAGCACCTGGGGCCTCTCCTATAACAAAAAGTCCGGCTTCGGGATTCCCTTCGCCGAACACGACATGTTTGCGCATCTGTGAGAGTCGGCACTGTCGACATTCAACTGCGATTCTGCAAAGAGAATCGAGATCCATTACCGGAGAGTCGTCCGGCCCGGATTCTTCCGGAACGGGATCGAAAAACGATTCCTGCTTCATTGCAATCAAGGGGTTTCGGTCATCGATGCAGTAGCTGTTCGACGGCATCGAGCAGTCGTCCGGCAGCCTCTTCCTTGCTGAGCAGGGGCAGTTCCGACACGTTGCCGGAACGGTCCAGCAGCGTCAGTACGTTGGTGTCTACCTCGAACCCGGAAGTGCTGCGGTCATAGACGTTGAATGCTATCATGTCCAGTTTTTTGTTCTCAAGCTTCTCTTTCGCATAGCCGATGCCTCCGGCGGTCTCCAGCGCGAAGCCGACGGCGATCTGGCCCGGTTTCCTACCTGCGGAAAACTCAGAGAGGATGTCCGGGTTTCTCACCAGGCGGATCTCCATCGAGGCATCGTTTTTCTTGAGTTTGCCCTCGACCGGCATTTCAGGACGATAATCGGCCACGGCTGCAGCCCCGATGAACAGGTCGCAATCATCGAAAAATCGTCGGGATGCCTCCATCATCTCCACAGCGCTCTCAACGTCGACACGTTCCACGCCCGGCGGAGTAGTGAGGCTGACCGGACCAGTCACAAGCCGGACGACAGCCCCGCGCTTTGCCGCGGCGGCGGCGATGGCGAACCCCATTTTGCCGGAAGAATAGTTCGACAGGAATCGTACGTCATCGATTTTCTCCCTCGTCGGACCGGCGGTGACGAGCACGCGCTGACCCTTCAGTACCGAGCCCGGCGAAGACTGCAGCATCCCGGAGAGTGTTTCGACGATCGCTTCAGGCTCGGGCATGCGGCCAAGTCCGCACTGTCCTGAAGCCAGGTCGCCGCTTTCGGGTTCGAGAATACGGCACCCCTGTGACGCCAGCACCGAAAGGTTGCGCTGCACCGAAGGCGACTCGTACATGTATCCGTCCATGGCAGGAACCAGGAGAACCGGTTTGTCAGGGCGAAGCGTGATGAAGCAGACCGAGAGCATGTCGTCGCACATTCCGGTGCTCAGCCTCGCGATGGTGTTTGCCGTTGCGGGTGCGATGACGAATGCGTCAGCCCATTCGCCGAGGGTTATGTGCATGGTCCGATCGCCTTCGCCTGCGCTGTCCGCAGTGAAAATGTCGCCGAGCACAGGGTTTCTCGACACGGTCGACAGCGACAGTTCGCTCACGAACTTCAGTGCCGATGTCGTAGCCAGCACCTGCACATTGGCCCCCGATTTTTTCAGCAACCGGACAAGGTGCGGAGTTTTATAGGCAGCGATGCCGCCACAGATGCCAAGGATGATGTTTTTACCGGTCAGCACGGTCAAACTTATAAATGGTTATCATTAAATGTATGAAAAATAATACGTACTGGAGTCCTACTCTTTTTTCTCCTTCTTGCCGAACATGCGGTCCCAGAACTGGCTCCAGGTATGGAATTTCTCCCGGTACGAGACGCTGACCCCCCAGTTTTCGGTAGGTTTCTGCAGGCTGCTGTATGCGGCGTCGTTGTTGTTCAATCCATAGGATCGAAAAGCCTCCACGTACACCTTTGGATTGACTCGGTATTCGATCTTCTGGGACGTCCCGTAGTAGCTTGTCGTAGTGTTGTTTTTGGGGCTGGTGGTGCTGCCGGTTCCAATGAATCTGACTTTGCCGTTGGTTCCCGGAACGAGCATGGCGAAGTAGAGCTCCAGTCCGCTCAGGTTTCCGTTGGCCCCTGTACCGACGTTGACGTTGAAGCTCTCCAGTCCGGCGATGTCCTGCACGATGCTCGACAACTGCGATGAGAGCAGGCCGGTCCCTGCCGATACGCCGACACTCGATACCGGAATGTTGCCGCCGGCCGACTGTCGTTCGGGATTGAGGTACCACTGTCTCGAAAAGAGCATCGAAACGACGTTGAGGTCCGCGTTCGGATCGATATGACTCGATTGCCTGCCGATCATATTCACGGCCGAATAGGGCTGAAGGTCGTCGTTCAGGTAGTAGCCCATGCGTACGTTCGGAGTGTCGAGCGTGCCGCTGACGGCGATGAGCAGCTTTACATTGTCCCTTTCACCGGTCTGAGCGTCGTAGGCCGACACCTGTTTTCCGCCATAGACGTTTTCCATGTGGCCATCCCGGATCTCTTCATTGTTCCAGGTGATCCTGCCGCCGTTTTCGAGGTCGAAACTCGAGTTGGAGAAGGTGTATTTTCCACCGACGATGTCTACCGCCCCGAACAGGCTGAAGCGCTGATCGACCTTGTTTACATTGAGCGAAAGGTTGTTTATCGACGCTTCGATCCGTTCCCCCCTTATACGGTCGAAAATCATGGTTCCTTTCAGCGGGACGTTGCAGAACAGCTTGAGGTTCCTGATCTGGAGTATGTCGAGCAGGTTGTAGTGGAACTGCGGGTACCCTTCCGGTTTCGCTTTTGCTGTTGCGCGTTGTTTGGCTACAGGACGCCGCGGCACGAATTCGATGAATTTCTCTACCCCGATATATTTGGCGCTTTCGTTCGAACCTTTGCGGTAGAGGCTGAAATCTGCAGCAGTCACGGTAAGTTCGCCTTCGGCTGTCGGCGCCGTCAGGTCGCCGTAGAATCTCAGGTTTTCGGTCGTACCGGTAATGGTGCCGAACGATGTGTCGTCCTTGAGGTCTTTCTTATTGTAAAGCAGCAGATTCCTGAATGTTCCCGCAAAGTTGACCGATTTGGGGGTGAGCCCCTCGAGCCGGATCATTCCGCTGATCGAACCAGTGCCCTGCAGGTTATCACTCAGTTTGATGCTGCCGATGTCAATCCTGGAAGGCGTGCCGGTCACTTCGCCGTTTATCCGGTACGTGACCTGTGTCGGGGCGATCCGGATCCTGGTGTCATTCAGGCGGGTCGTCAGAAAAATGTCCGGTCTGGGCATGGTTCCGGCGATACGCAGATCAGTCGGGATGATGCCCTCTGCATAGTCGAAAATCGGCACGACGTAGGCGATGAACCTTGCCGAAAGGTCGTCCGAATGGAACGAAGCCTGCAAAGGACGGTTCTCCGGTATGTTCAGCTGGAACGGCGAGAAATTCAGCAGCAGCGGAATCGACCCGGATCCCCGGATCGTATTGATGGACGAGCCCAGGGTCCCACCGGCAACAGCCTGCGAACCCTGGCTCTCGAAGTTGAAACGCAGACGATCACCTGTATGGTCAGCCGTCATCCGGATGGTGCCGATCTTCATTTCGTCGTATGCGACATTGCTTCCCCTCAGCTCGAAATCGCTTGTTTTGGAGCCGGGCTTCCCGGTTACCGAGAAGCGTGCGTTGGCCTGGCCCTTAAGGGGGTTCAGTCTCGGGTCGAGAAGGAAGTGCCTCATTTCGCCGAGATCGAAGTTTGACAGCGTGCACTGGAAAGTCCCGGGTATTGTGCTGCTGAGCAAGCCGTCGAACTCTATCGACTGGTTGGCCTTGTTGAACCTGAAGCGGTTGAATCGGGTATAGGCCGGCGCGAGTTCGAAAGTGGTGCCGGGCGATGTTTGCCACGTGCCCTGCGGGCTTGCGAGCTGCAGCCTGTCGACGGTCACGGTAGCCGACTGACCGGTGCGCAGCGCCCGGAAGTCTGCATTGAGCTTCTGCTCGAACTGAGGCATGGCAAGCTCAACTGAGGTGGTGAGCAGGCCTTTGTCGAACGATGAGACGAGACGCAGGCTCCTCAGCTCCTTGCCGGCGACGGTCATCGATGAGGCCGTACCTGTAACCGCAGCCGACGAGACGCCGGCGGGACCGCACTTGACCGAACCCTTTACGGCTGAATTGCCCATGCTGAACAAAGGGCCGTTTGAGAGCGAACCGATGCCGATGTCCGCATCGAACGACAGCAGTCCACCAGTATATTCGGCCTTTCCGGATGCGCTTCCCTGGAACTGCAGCTCTTTAGCCGGGAGCATCGGCCTGAGCGGCGCGAGGTCGCGTATGGTGACCTTGTAGGCAAATGCATATGGCGAGACAGGTCGGGGGGCAGTTATGGCCTGGGGAGAGCCGAACTCCTTCGAAATGCATGCGGAGGACTGTTTCAGCGCACCCATGACCTGGCTGAGCGATGCAGTACCCTGCAGGGAGAGGTCAAGGAAGTCGCTTGTCAGGGTGATCGAAGAGGATGACGGAGACTGTACGATGCTTGCCGAAACCGCCGACTGGTCCGGGATCTGGAACTCGTTGACCGACGATGGTGAGAATACCAGGTTCGCTTTGATGTTAAGTGAAGCGGGGTCCAATCCCTCTCCTTTGATCTCGAAAGAGCCGTTCAGGTCGGTTTTGAACTCCTGCGAAGCGGCGGCCTTCGACAGGTCGAGCTTCTTCACGCTGCCTCCTACCTGGTACGACGGGGCGGCAGTCGTAAAATCGACCGTGCCGGCCATGATGATGCCCGAACCCTCCGTATTCTGCAGATCGGTAGAAATGTCGAGTTTATTGCCGGTGAAATCGAGAATGATCGATCCCGAAGAGACCGTCTGCTGCTGCCAGAAAGCGCTTTTCACTGCAGCTTCCAGGTGGCCGGATGCTATTCCGTCAGCTCCGAAATTGCCGTTGAACGACCCTGAGCCGGTAAATCCGCTTTTGACCTTTTCAATATCGATCAGTCGGTGTGGCTCGATTTTTTCGAGCGAGAATTTACCGTCAGCCAGATACCTGTTGTCGGCAGCACGCATAGTTTCGAACGCCAGTGATCCGTCTCCTATGGCGGTTTTGAAATCCATGTCCGTCATCCACTTGTCGAGCTGCCCTCTCAGCATACCATTGAACTCGATGCCTGCAGAATCCCTGGCCAGTTTTTTAAGCCGTTCGTCTTTCAGGACCAGGGTGAGGAATCCTGATGAGATTTTCGATTTGTCAATCTGCAGGCGAAACGACAAGTTCTTTTTGTTCAGCACGTTAAGCAGTTCACCCTTGAACGCTATCCGGCTGTCGCCATGCTCGAAGGTCACCGGCATGATCTGCAGGTCGGAGAGCGTCCCCTTGGCGTCGCCGCTCAGACGGTACATGCCCGACGGAATCGAAGGTACAGGATAGAAGCGGTTTAAGTCATCGGTGTGGAGGCTGACAGACTCGACGTGAATGAACGTCTGGTTCTTCAGGACGCTCTCGACGGAAACGCCCGAGAATAGGTCCAGACCGTCCATGGAGACCGAAAGCCTGACGCTGCTTTTATCGGTCTCGAGGTTGAGCCCGATCACTTCGCTGCGTACCGACGAGAGTGCGAGCGCCCCCGATCCCTTCCTGAGTGTGAACCCGCGGTCCGGTATCGTGAACTGGATCTGATCGAAAGATCCCATGAACTGGTATTTCGCGACGAACACTTTCGTCATGTCGAGACGCAGCGCCCTGATATTATAGGCGGGCGAGTGCTTTGGTGTCCATGTCAGCGAACCGTTTTTCAGGCTCAGGTGCTTGGCGCGGAACTTTCCGATAGCCAGCACCTCCGGTTTGTCGGGATGCCGTTTGATGAAAATCTTCTGGATGTTGAGCTGGCCGTTCTCGGGTTCGATGATGTGGCCCGTGAACCCTTCGACTTCGACATCCTTGAAAGAAAGCATGGTGATCCTCGGCTTGAGGAGGCTGAGGAAGTTGAACCTCAGTTTGATCCTGTCGGCTGCTGCAGCCGGCTCTTTCGCTCCTTCCTCGAAAATCGCCGGCGCGACGATGGTCACCCGGTCAGGAAAGCGCAGCTGGACTTCGCGCAGCTCCAGCCGTCCCCGGTACTCCTCGTTGAACAGGGCGAGCATCTGCTTTTTTGCAAAAAGATCAAACGTGCCGCTGTTGAGTATGAACGCGGTGATCACGACAAGCGCGAAGATAGCCGCCGAGACGCCGGCCATCATGAATATTGTGTATTTCTTAACTCTTTCCACCGTTCGGCTGTGAGCTGTATAGATGGATGATTGCTTCGATGATTCCTGTAGTCGATCGACCTTCGAGCAGGGGAACCGTCAGGACGGAGCCGCCGTGCTGCAGGACTGCCGATGCTCCTGCGATTTTGTCTATAGGCCAGTCGGCACCCTTCACCAGAATGTCCGGAAGGAGCATGCCGATAAGTTCTTCGGGCGTATCTTCGTCGAAAAGGGTAACGGCATCGACCACAGCGAGTGCGGCAAGCACCTCGGCCCGGTCATCCTGGCATGAGACTGGCCTGTTCGGCCCCTTGATTCTCCTGACGGAAGCGTCGCTGTTCAGCCCGATCACCAATCTGTCGCCAAGCCCTCGTGCTGCCGTCAGGTAACGGACGTGGCCAGCATGGAGTATGTCGAAACACCCGTTCGTGAATACGACCTTTTTCCCTTCAGATTGCCAGCTTCTAACTTTCAGGAGGGTCTCTTCATGGGTGAGCTGATTCGGTTGCATGTCGTCCTTCGGGATCTTCGCGTTGGGGTAGTTCCTCTTAGATAAGAAATATAAAGCGGAATATTAACTCGGGATGCCCCTGAAAATTGTTGCAGACCCGCCTGTAGCCGGTCTTTTGCCAGACCGGCAGGTATTTCAGGATGTGAGGCGGTGAATGAGAGGGGGGGAAGTCAAGCTTTATCGGAAGGTTTTTTGCGCTGGACCTGCTCCGGCAGAGAGTGCCGGGGGGTCACCACTGCCTGACGAGCTTGTCGACGATTCTTTCGAACTGCGGCTGATAGCAGAAATCATAACCGTCGCCACCTTCAACGATTACGTTCGGGCAATGATAACAGACTTCAAGCACGCGCCTGACCTTCAGAGCCTCCGCAATCGAAAAAGGGAAAGACTGGTTTCCGATGAAAAACCGGCATCCGGCGATGATCTCCGCGAGTTCAAGGAAATCGGAGACGGGCCGGAACTCCAGGTTGGGTACTGCTTTTCTCATAGCCACAAACTCCTCCTGCACGCCGACGAACAATATTTTTTTCCCGTATTTCCGTAAAAAAGAGTAATCGATGCCTGGAGAGTGATACCCAAGGCTTCTGGCGATGACGATACGATCGGCAACGTCATTGTTTGGCTTGACGTGTAGCCAGGGCTTTCCCAGATCTGCGTTGATCGCGAAATGCAGGAAATACCACCGGGCTATGCTTCCGGAATTGAGCGGGAATGGTGATTCCCGGAAAACGTCGAGGTCATAATCGATGGGGTTGCCGTTATAGACCTCGCAACGGTTGATTTCGGGCTGGGACATCAGCAGAGGGCGCAACATCGAGAACATGGCCTGGTTCAGCGTCACATTGATCAGTGGATGGCGACCTCGCACGATCGAATATTCGAGGTGCTTGTTCAGGTTCAGATACAGGTCGGCAGGAGAGCCCTCAGCCAGGGTGTAGATCGACGGCAGTGCGTAGATGATGTCGCCTGAGTTGCCGCTGTGTTTGAACGAATAAAAGGGTTTCCTTTCGACCGGGAAATCGATCCGGGTAGCATAAGCCTGACTGATAAATTGCTGTGACCGTTCCTCGAGTTTTTTCCTGTCGTATAAATCACGGTCGGTCGCCTTGAGCACGATTCTGGATAAAATATTCATCGTAGCTACATGTTTATTCTCATTAGACCCGCCTGAATGACACCCCTGTTCAAATCGTATGCATAAGATCTTCTGTAAAAAAGCAGGACGCGTTCGCCAAAGCCGGCATCCGGCTTTTCGCGATGAACCGGTTCGAAAACCCTGGATAAGGCCTTCGAGCCCGGCGTTGGGGGAATGTCGGGGGTCTGCAAAACCTGCGGTATTCAAGAGGATTTCTCCTCGACATACTGTTGCAGTGTAGAGCAGAGAAATACAAACAGCCTGACTGATTGTCGATCGTCAGTACAATATCCAGGGCTCCGAACAAATCGGGGAACCCTGCGATACAGCAGGCTTTATGGGGGATAATTAAATATTAATAAAATCGATGGAATATTCCGAATCCTGTATTCGACCTGAAGCAGTGTGACGGACTGGCCGGGCGGTCAGTAAGTATCCCGCAGGAGCTCGGGGCGTTGAATCGACACGAATAGCCCCAAAACGAACGAGGACTTGTATTTCCGTATCGATATCAGTAATCTTGAGAGGATATCCCTGGATAAAGGGTGGCAGCAATGACGACGCAAGTCAGATGTCCTGCAGAAATCGGGAAGCAGGATTCAGGATCCGTTTCCTTCTATAACATTCATTTACTGAGTTGAAATACTATGTTGGTGCTTGAAAAAGTGACATTTCACTACAACGAAATCGAGGACCGTATTTGCATGTCGGCAGACGTGGTGGGTGGGGAAAAGGTCCTTTTCTGGTTCACCCAGCGGTTCAGCCGACGCATAGCTGATGCGTTGTGCGCCTACTGCGAGAAGTCCAGGCAGGATTCTCCCGTCATCGACAGGAATCTGCTGCTCTCTTGCCAGCAGCGAGAGGCAGAGTGGGCGAACAAATCTCCCGAGCCGGTCAAGGCGGAGGCTGCCACACGCTCTTTTTTTCCCGCGACGGTTAATCTCACCTTCTCTCCTGAGCAGGTTCAGATGCGATTTCCTCTGCAGGACGGAGAGGTTGCAGCAATGCCTTTTTCCCAGTCGGAGCTCAGGCAATGGCTCTCCATTCTGTACCGGACGTTCAGGCTTGCCGAATGGTCGACCGATTCATGGCCGGCATGGCTGAAGCAGGATGGCCCTGTCAATAACTGAGTCGTTATCCATTTTCGTTACCCTTTTCATTCCTTCGGATCCACGGCAAACCCATCATCGATGGCGTTGTCGTCGTGCGCCCTGCTGCAGTTCGTAATCGGCACGCTCATTGCGCGAAGTTCCTGCTGACGGCTGACCTTTCCGGGAGCAAACCGCAAGGCTGAGACGCACGTTACCCGCTCCATCAGCATCGAGGCCTCCGCACCAACGTGGAGGGTTACGAGGTCCGGCAGAAATAATTCGAGAGCAATAGCGCTCGTTCAAGGTCATATTTTCAGTACATCCCTAACCGCCTGAAGCTGAAAGTCGCGACAGGCAAGCATTTCAGCTTCCGTCCTCGACCGGGCCGGTACCAGGTTCAACTGAAAATTGTTGCACCATTGTGACTTCTGCCCAGAATTCGGTCCGCTTACATTTACCTCATTTTATTTTCATACGTTGACCCTCGCCCTGTAAGAATTATCTGGTAATTGACAGTCATATATACTATACGCGAAGTATAGTTATTATATGGTCTTAGTGTTATAGGAAGTGTAAAAAGTGTGGGAAATTTTCAACGAAAAATGTATACTGAGCTGCTGTCCTCAGTACTGACAACACCCTTTTCAGCTTTAGATATACTCTAATGAAAGCAGTCATTCTCGCCGGTGGACTTGGTACACGCATCTCAGAAGAGACCCACCTCAAGCCGAAACCCATGATCGAAATCGGCGGCATGCCGATTCTCTGGCACATCCTGAAAATCTACTCAGCCTACGACGTCCACGAATTCATCATTTGCTGCGGCTACAAGGGATACCTGATCAAGGAGTATTTCGCCAACTATTTCCTGCACATGTCTGACGTGACCTTCGACATGGAGCGCAATGAAATGGAAGTCCACCACCGAAAGGCCGAGCCCTGGAAGGTCACCCTCGTCGATACCGGCGATGATACCATGACTGGAGGCAGGCTGAAGCGTGTAAAGGATTATGTTAAAGACGAAAAGGAGATTTTTTTCACCTACGGAGATGGGGTCAGCGACGTCAACATCAGTGACCTGCTGGCTTTTCACCGGTCGCAAAGGGTCAAGGCAACCCTGACGGCTACCATGCCTGCCGGTCGATTCGGAGTACTTGACATCGAAGAGCACAAAGTGAGGACTTTCAAGGAAAAACCGAAGGGTGACGGAGCGATGATCAACGGGGGCTTTTTCGTACTTTCCCCTGAGGTGATCGACTACATTGATAACGATCAGACTTCATGGGAGAGGGAGCCGCTCGAACGGCTGGCCGGCGAAGGAAGCCTCGCTGCGTATTCCCATCATGGTTTCTGGCAACCGATGGACACCCTCAGGGACAAGATTTTCCTTGAAGAGCTCTGGAAATCGGGCAACGCCCCCTGGAAAGTCTGGTAATCGATAAATGTGATCATGCTGAATAACGACTTTTGGGCGGGGAAAAAGGTTCTCGTCACCGGCCATACCGGATTTAAAGGCTCATGGCTCTCCATATGGCTTAACATGCTCGGGGCTGAAGTGGCCGGATATGCACTCGAACCGTTGACGGCGAGCGATAATTTCGTTCTGTCAGGCATCGGGGCGCAAATGCACCACAATACAGGCGATATCAGGGATTTCGATAAACTCGGAAAGTGCTTTGACTCGTTCAGGCCCGAGATCGTGTTTCATCTCGCAGCGCAACCGCTGGTAAGGGAGTCTTACAATACCCCGAGGGATACCTACGAAGTTAACGTACTTGGTACCGTCAATCTGCTTGAATGCTGCCGGTTGAGTGATTCGACCAGGGTCATCGTGAATATCACGACCGACAAGTGCTACGAAAACAAGGAGTGGGTCTGGGGATACCGCGAAAACGACCGGCTTGGCGGGCACGATCCCTACAGTTCGAGCAAAGCGTGCAGCGAGCTGGTGACCGAGGCCTACCGGAAATCGTTTTTCGACCCGAAGGAATTGGCGCGTCACGGTAAAAGCCTTGCGTCAGCAAGAGCGGGCAACGTGTTCGGTGGTGGAGACTGGCAGGTCGACCGGATTTTTCCGGACTGCATCAGGCATCTCGAACGGGGTGAAGCCATCGTCGTCAGGAATCCACACGCCGTGCGTCCATGGCAGCACGTACTCGAACCGCTGTCCGGATATCTTCTGCTCGCCGAAAAAATGTTCGGAAGCCCGGCGGAGTACGTCGGGGGCTGGAATTTTGGCCCTGAGGAAAGCAGTTTCCTGAGCGTCGGTTCACTGGTCGACAGGGTCGTCAGGGCCTGGGGAGAAGGTCGGTGGGATGACCGCTCTATCCCGGGAGCGGTTCACGAGGCGAACCTGCTGAAGCTCGATATCGCCAAAGCCAAAGCGTACCTCGGCTGGTCGCCGGTATGGGGAATCGACAGAGCGGTGGTTGAGACCGTTGCCTGGTATCGTGAGTACAGTGCCGGATCAGTGCACGATCTTTGCCTGCGGCAGATTGCCCACTACATGAATAGCCGATAATCCTGGGAGGCGAGAATGAAGGTGGTTTTTCTGGGCACAAACGGCTGGTACGATACCCCGGCAGGAAATACCATCTGTATTCTTATCGAATCAGAAACGGCTTCGATTCTGCTCGATGCAGGCAGCGGCCTCTACAAAGCCGACAGATACATTGAACACGATAAGCCGGTATACCTGTTCCTTAGCCATCTGCATCTGGACCACATCATAGGCCTCCATCTGCTCAATAAATTCGAATTTCAGAAAGGCCTCACCATTTTCTGCCGCAAGGGTGATAAAGCTCACCTGCAAACGATAATCGGTCATCCCTATTCGCTCCCCTTGTCACAGCTTCGCTATCCGGTCGAAATCGTCGAACTTGAAGAGGGCATCACAGAACTCGACGGCTTTAACGTTCAGACGGCGTTGCTCCGTCATTCGGTTCCGACAATCGGTTTCCGTATCACAATCGAGGGAAAGACGATTGCCTATTGCCCTGATACCGGTTATTGCGAAAATGCAGTGAAACTTGGGAGATCTGCCGACCTGCTGATCGCCGAATGTGCGTTCAGACCGGGTGAGGAGAGTGAGTCCTGGCCGCACCTCAACCCTGAAACTGCCGCCCGCCTTGCCCTTGAAGCTGAGGCGAAGCAACTGGTCCTGATTCATTTCGACGCGTTCAGGTATCCAGACAGGGAAAGTCGTTATAGCTCGTGCATCGAAGCTATGGATATATTTCCCGATTTAGTGCCCTCATATGATGAGTATTGCTTTGAACTATAAAATTTACTCGTATATCGTTAAGCGTTTTACGGAAAATCGAGGCTGTTTATGAAAGAGAAGTATAATGTTTTGCTTACGGGCGGATCCGGATTTATAGGTAAAAATATCATAGAGTCGTACCTGGGTAGTAAATACAATATTATAGCTCCAAGACATCGAGAACTTGATCTGGCGTTGTGTGGTGATGTTGATAAATTTTTTTTGAACAATGAAATAGATTATGTGATCCATTCTGCGGTGAAGCCTGGACACCGAAATGCGCCTAATGTTGATGATCTTTTTTATTTCAACAGCAGGATGTTTCATAACTTGATGCGAAATGCCTCAAGATTCAGGAGGATGATATATTTAAGCTCAGGTTCTGTTTATGATATGGCGCGACAGGATCTTATGAATGTCGACGAGGATTTTGTCGGTCATCTGATCCCTGAAGATGAACATGGTTTTTTCAGGTATGTAACGGCAAAGTATGTTGAAAAAATAGCTGATGTAGTTGAGTTAAGGATATTCAGTATCTTTGGGAAATATGAGGATTACGCGATTCGTTTTATATCTAATGCCATCTGTAAGTCCATATATGATTTGCCGATAACTATAAAGCAGGATCGACAATTCAATTTTATGTATGTTGATGATTTGATGCCTGTGATTGACTATTTTATCGAAAATGAACCAAAAAATGCATCATATAATGTTTGTCAGGATGAACCGATAAGTCTTTTGTCTGTTGCTGAAATGGTGAACGATGTGTCAGGGAAGAATTTGCCGATAATGATTGCCAATGAGGGCGTTGGGTATACCTATAGCGGGAGTAATGCCCGGTTATATGAAGAGATGCCGGACTTGAAATTGACTCCTGTCAGGAAAGGTATTGAGCTGTTGTATGATTGGTATGGCAGGAATAAAGATATCATAAACAAAGAATTTTTGTTGTTCGATAAATAAAAGATGAAAAATACAATGAAGTTATCCGATTACCTGATAGAGCGTCTTGCCTACCATGGAGTGGAAATAGTTTTCACAATTCCGGGTGGTGGTGCAATGCATTTAAACGATTCTCTTGGGAAGTCAAAAGATGTAAAGTACTGCTGCAACCATCATGAACAGGCTTGCGCAATTGCCGCAGAGGGCTATTCGAGAGTGACGAATAAATTGGGAGTCGTGATGGTGACGTCAGGTCCTGGCGGCACCAATGCAATCACAGGTGTTATAGGACAATGGACAGACTCGGTGCCGGTTCTTTACATATCCGGCCAGATCAAATATGAGACATCCATCGAATCATGCAGGGAAATCGGTTTAAGACAGCTGGGCGATCAGGAGATAAATATTACTGATATAGTCAGGCCTATAACAAAGTATGCCCGGTTTATTGATGATCCCCAGAAAATAAAGTATTACATCGACAAGGCCATTCATCTGGCAACGACTGGTCGGCCGGGTCCCGTATGGCTCGATGTGCCTTTAAATGTACAGGGAGCTGAAATTGACATCGATAATCTCTATGAATTTAAGGACACGGATGAGCAAGATCCAGTTTGTAATGAGCAAGATATAAGCCGCTGCATAGATCTGATTATGGCCTCCAAAAGGCCGGTAGTAGTTGCCGGCCGTGGTATCAGAATTTCCGGAGCTGTCGAGGAGCTGATGAAATTTGTGAGATTGTTGAATATCCCTGTTGTTTCAACATTCAACGGCATTGATCTGATCGATAATAATGATCCACTGTATATGGGAAGACTGGGCACGATTGGTGATCGCGCTGGTAATTTCATAGTACAGAATAGCGATCTATACATATCGATAGGATCAAGAAATAATATACGGCAGATTAGTTATAACTGGGGTGCGTTTGCTCGCGAGGCAAAGAAAATTATCGTTGATATAGATAGGGCTGAATTGGAAAAACCGACGCTTCGCCCTGATATAGGGGTTTGTTCAGATGCGAAGGACTTTTTGAAAAAAGCCAGTGACAACCTGGAGCTCCTCAATATCAGTGAGGATCATGGCCATGAATGGTTGGAGTGGTGCCAGGAGCGAAAGATAAAATACTCAAGGAAAAGGAACGATGTGCCGGACTCTGAAGGACCGGTTGAATTGTATGATTTCATCAGGGTATTTACTGAGTCTATCGACGATGGTGATATTGTCGTTGGAGGCAACGGTAGCGCATGTGTGGGCCTGTTCCAGGCAGCCATAGTGAAAAAAGATCAGAGAATGATCTGGAATTCGGGAAGTGCAACAATGGGATATGACCTTCCGGGAGCTATCGGGGCCTGCATAGGATCCGGCGGCAAGCGGGTATACTGTGTCGCGGGAGATGGAAGCATTCAGATGAATATCCAGGAATTGCAGACGTTGGTACACCATAACCTTCCGGTGATTATTTACTACCTGAACAACGATGGTTACATCTCAATGAGGCAGACGCAGAACTCCTTCTTTGGCGGCAGGATTATGGGAAGCGACAAGTCAAGCGGAATCAGTTTCCCAAATATTATAGAAGTTGCAAAAGCATACGGGATCAGGACGGAGCGGATAACCTGCAGGGATGAGATTCAGCCAATAGTGACTGAATTGAAAAAAAGCATTTCTCCGGTGATATGTGAAGTGGTAATGTTAAGAGATTATATATTCAGCCCCAAATTATCATCAGAGGTGAAGCCCGATGGTCGTGTTGTCTCAAAGCCACTTGAGGATATGTATCCTTTTTTAGAAAGGGAAGAGTTTGCAGAGAATATGATTATTAACCCTGTAATCGAGTAACAATGGCTGTATTTGATAAATATGCAGACAATTATGATGAGGGTCATAAAAAAGCTGTAAGTCTGTCCGGTTATGACCCATCATATTTTGACGAATATAAAGTCAAGATATTGGCTGATATATTGTCCGGCATGGACCACGGCAAGAGTTTGAAAATAATGAATTATGGGTGCGGGACAGGAAAGACGGAGGGATACATCCAGAAGTACATGCCCGGGGTGAACGTGTACGGTATCGATGTATCCGAGGAATCGGTCCGGGTAGCAAGAGCGAATAACGCAGCGCACACTAATATTTCGTTCGATTACTTCGACGGGAAGAATATCCCTGGAAACGAGATGTTCGATGTCGTTTTTTGTGCGAATGTTTTCCACCATATCCCGAGAAAATCACACAAGGATTCAATGCACGGGATTTATTCAAGGTTAAAGCCCGGCGGACTTTTCGTGATCTTCGAGCTTAACCCGATCAATCCGCTCACCCAGCTTGTTGCCATCCAGAACGACTACAAGTTTGATCCTGATGCCAACTTGTTGAGTCCTTACTACCTGGGAAGGCTCCTGCGTAACGAAGGCTTCAAGGATTCGTCGCTGAGGTTTACAATCTTTTTGCCTTCATTTCTGTCAAAACTGGCATTGTTGGAAAATTATCTTGCATGGCTGCCATTGGGTGCACATTACTATTACACAGTCAGAAAGTAAACATAAAGTACGTGTACAATGCGAATCCTGAAGGACCTGCCATGAGTCGTCAGATTAAGGTAATCGCTTTTGATCTGGATGGGACGTTGTATTTAGGCAACGAAGCGGTCGAAGGGGCAGTCGAAACCCTGGCTGCCCTGGAGAAATCCGGGCTGGATATCGTTTATTTTACGAACAACTCGGCGAAGACGAACCGGCAAATAGAGATCAAGCTTTGCTCGCTTGGTTTCAATGCAACCGAACGCAATACGTACACCGCCTCCTATGCCTGTTCCAGATACCTTGAACGTGAAGGCATTGATGAGGTATACCTGATCGGTAGCGACGATTTTGGCAATGATCTCAAGCATCGAGGCATTAAGATTGTAGAACCCGAACAAGCCCGCGCGGTCGTTGTCGGTCTTGATTTAGGATTAACGTACGAGCGTATCGCCGGAGCGTTACATGCAATCAGGAAGGGCGCTCGACTCGTTGTGGCCAATTTGGATGCATCCTATCCAATTGAATGCGGGCAGCGGCTGCCTGGTTGTGGCGCGATGGTTGGCGCTGTGGTTGGTGCTACCGGGCATGAGCCCGATTTCATCGCAGGGAAGCCGAACACGTATATGCTTGAACTGCTTTGTACCGACCTCGGGGTTGGACCGGATGAAATCTGTGTCGTCGGGGACAGTATAGAAAGCGATATTGAGATGGCCAAGCGTTTTCGATGCACAAGCATCCTGTACGATCGCGAAAACGAGCATGCTGGTTATTCCGGCGAACGAGTGAGTTTTCTTAAAGAAATTGTTAACCTCATCAATTAAAAATACGATATGAATACTATAGAATATCAGATGATCGAAGTCCTCAAACAGTTGCGAGAGGAGTACGGCGTGTTTGAAATCAAAGCGGAATTTGAAGCGGAAGGCAGTAGAATCGAAGAGATGATGCGCCTTAAAGACGTGACTTCCAAGGTCGATTTGCCGATTATTCTCAAGATCGGTGGTGTCGAAGCAGTGACCGACATCTACAACGCCATCACCATCGGGGTGAAGGGAGTCATCGCACCGATGGCCGAGACGGCTTTTGCCGTTTCGAAATTCCTGAACGCGATCGAGACCTTCGTCGCAGAAGACAACCAAAATGACATCGATTTTGCTATCAACATCGAGACCATAACTGCGTTCAACAACCTTGATGAAATGCTCGCCCTGCCGAACATCGACCTGCTCCATGGCGTGACGGTCGGCAGGGTTGATTTTGTCGGTTCGATGGGTGGCGACAGGGGCATCGTCGACAGCGACACGATCTTCGATTACTGCAAGACCATTTTCACCAAATCCAAGGAGAAAGGCCTCAAGACCGGCCTTGGGGGAGCCATATCGACGGGTTCCATCGATTTCATCAGGAACCTCCATGCAGATGGGCTTGTCGACAAATTCGAGACCAGGAAAGTCGTGTTCAAGTCGGATTCGATCCTGACAGACCCTGAGAAAGCCATCCTCAAGGCGGTAGAGTTCGAACTTCTCTGGTTGAAGAGCAAGCGTCGTTACTACCACAGGATAAAGTCGGAGGACGAACACCGCATCGAAATGCTCGAGAAGCGTCTTGGAATACAGTGAACAAGGCTATGGCATTATTCCATCAACTCATCAATGCACATAATGACTTGAGCGATCAGATCATTGTTTGACATCACAGGCCATCCAAGAACGCATATTGGTTGGCCTGTTTGTTCTTATATGGTTCGTTGGCAGTGTCCTGATGTTGTATCCTTGCGGTCTTGCCATGTTGAAGTTATGGTAATGACTATGCTTGTCGATGTACTGAATTCAAATAAACCCCGTTATGAATCGTTTCCTGAATAAAAAAACATTGTTTTTAATTGGCTTGTTTCTGGCATTGGGGTTGATGTTGAGCGTTATTTTCAAGCATGAACGGATTATTGACATTATTCGACAATCCGGAGAATCGGTATACCGGAGCAGCGAAATGGTCAGGTCACCAATGGAGATCGGATCAGGTGGTCGAACCAAATATGCTTACGTGAAGATGAGCATGTTCTTCAGGGTCCATAACGATGAAGACTATATAGATCTGTTTCAGACTGACGATTACAACAAAGGGGCGCGTCTGGAGTTCCATAATTCCGAAGCAGCTTTTGTAGTCGCCAATTCACGAAAAAGCGAAGGATATGATATCTATGTCATTCCCGAGAAGATTATTAAGAACAGGTGGTACCGGCTTGAAGTCGAAGTGCAGAACAAGGGGTATGTGACCGCATCTCTCGACGGGAAACAGATTTGCAATGCAATGGATCCCGGCGTGTTCGCATCGATGAACCGCCTGGTCATTGGCAGGGGGTTTGACAAGGACCGCGTTTTCAAAGGAGATATCGACAAGCTGGAAGTCAGGACTGGTGATTGGCCTAAGTTTTTGGTCAATTTAAAAATTTTTAAACACCTCAATTACGAGATATATCTCGACAAGCTCGTAGTCAGGACCGGTGATTTGCCGGCCTTGCTGCTCAAGCTGAAACAGTTTAAGAATCTCAATTACGAGATTTATTTCCGGCTGTTGGCTAACGTCATCGTACTTGTGCTGGCACTTACGTTCTGGAGGAAGGGGCAGAAGAATGATGTTGAAAAACGAGTTGTCGCTACAGTAAAGGAAAAGCAGCGTTTCCTGATCCCGATTTTCCTGGTGATCCAGGTGCTCCTGATGTGGAGCTTCGAAGCTTACCGTTCGGTAGTTTTCGGGTACGCCCTGCTTTTTGTCTTGGGGTGGGGTGTTTACCCGTTGATCGTCCCCCCCGATGTTATGCGCTTGAGGTCGATCTACGTGATCTGGCCTGTCGTCGGCATGATTTGTTTGTCGATACTCGGTGGATACATGATAGGATATAGCGTGAAGCCATCGTTATATCTGGCGTCGTGTGTCGCATGCGTTTTACTGCTGCTGGTAATAAACGTTACACTCAACCGAAAACGATTCCTGCTTGCGGCCGGAATGTTCAAGGACGATGTTGCCGACATCGTGATCTATGGAACTATGCTGATCACTCCGGTCGTTCTGGTACTTATCTATCCTGTGTTGGCGACTGGTTACTCTACTTCAGTCTATCGCGTTGGCCCGGATCTGATGCAGTACACCAAAATGGTCGAGTACCTGATGAACGGCGGAAGCCTGGCCCTATCGAAGATGAGGGCTCCTGAGTTCGCCGGCATGACGCCCGGTGACATGAATCGATATACCGATGCGACAATGTCATGGCCGCTGATGAATTACTTCAGGTGGGGCCTCACCTTCTATCAGGTGATGATGGGCAAGATCATCGGCGTGAACCACAGCTACCAGATCGCCTTCGTATCGATGGTGGTGCCATATTTGCTGGAAGCAGGGATGGTGTACGTTTGGCTGCGGAAGATCAACGGTTCGTTGATGTATGTCGCTTATTTTGGTTTCGTGCTGATCGCATTCAATGTCAACATGCTGAACCTGTGGTACGAGGGTTTTCTTGGCAATGCCTATGCGAATGTGCTGTTCCTGTTGATAATCATGCTGCTTGCCATGTTGATGGAAAAGGAAAATGCCGGATTCAAAGAACGCTCGCCATTCGTGATTCTGGTCGGTTTCGTCATGGCCGCGCTTTTTCTGAGCTACGGGGAAGTGCTGTTGCTCGTCTTTCCTTTTTTCTTGTTCATGGTCATCGTGGCCGAATTCCTGGTTTATCGAAATATCCGATGGAACAATTACCTGATACTGGTCGCGGGCGGCTTGCTGGGCCTGGCGATCGTATGGCCATGCAACTACCTGTACGAATGGGCGGTATTGACCTTGAAACAGTTACTGCAAGAGGGAGGGAACGGGTACCCTCAGCCGCTATGGGCGATGCCGCACGATATTCTGGGCTATGGAGACATCTACTCGTACCTCACGATCGACAAAGCAGGGAAGCCTATGGAAAGGACTGCCCTGGACACGCTCCTGGGATTGCCGCTTGTGGTCGGTGTGATGACCTTCACGATATTGGATGTTATTCGGGACCAGCGCCGCTCAAGGGTTCTCAAGATAGCCGTCATGATGATTATCCTGACTGTAGGTCTTCTGGTCTTCAAGAAAAGCCCGCACAACAACTACACCTACATGAAGATGTATGTGCTGTTCGCTCCGCTCCTGATCATTGCTTTCGTGAGCGGTGTTGAAAGATGGTCGAGCAAATCAGCGGAATGGGAAGGTACCCGTATGATCCGCCTTCTGCTTCTTGCCTTGCCAGTGGTTCTGAACGGCCTTTTGTACGTTGTGCAATACGTCAGCCAGGAGACGGTGATCGAGAAGAAGCAGATGGTGCTGGCCAGACACATGAGGGGGCTCAATTTCGAAAACGTCTTGATGGTACCCTATAACCTTGGCGTTAAAAGACTCATCTATACCGCGATCATGCCGGGTATGTGGGCAGTACCTGAATACTGGAACCAGAAGAAATGGGGGGCCAATCCATACTACCGAATTCACGCAGGCAAGAAGTTGTATCTGCTCGCAGAAAAAGAAAAGAATGTAAGGTATAACGTGAAAGGTGATGTCGTATTCGATGACGGTTCCTATTTGATCGTCGATTCAAAAAAGAGAGTAGAGGATGTTCTCTGCAACGGTAAAAGTGAATGCAATTTCGATGTGGTTATGTATGCCATTGAAGAGCAAAGACAGGAGAAATGATAAGATTTATTAATAAATATCGTCAGTATTTATGAGGGAAATGATTGAGAGGCACAAGCAAAAGATCATGTATTTGATTGTTGGAATGTGGAATACTGCATTTGGATACGGTTTATTTGCCGGCCTTTATTACCTGCTGTCAAGAAGTATGCATTACAATGTTATACTGTTTATCTGTTATGTAGTGAGCACTATAAATGCTTATCTCTTATATAAATTTGTTGTATTCAGGACAAAAGGGAACCTGTTCAGGGGTTATCTAAGGTTTTCGGTTGTGTATATTTATGCATATCTTGGGAATATGCTCATACTATTTGCTTTGAAACGTTTCACTTCTGTCGATCTGTATCTCGGACAGGCAATATCCGTAGTTGTGATTGTGTTGATATCATATATGAGTCATAAAAAATATACCTTTAAAGATAGATGATCAGGATCGGAAGAAATGCATTTTGGAATATATTAGTTGCCGCGATAGGAATAAATATTCTCCTGTTTGCTCATTATATGTCTGTTGTTATTATTAGCAGATATATAAATGTGATTGAGTATCCTTTATATGAGGGGGTTGGTCTGTTTTTTAATTTCAATAAGAAAAAGGAGCTGCTGGTTTATGTGATAGATGTCGTTGTGATGTTTCTGATGTACTATGCATATATTTATAAGGATGTAAGGCTGAGGGCCCGATACAAGGATAAAGCTGATGTGCTGTATATTGATATATTCAGAAATAAATATACCATGTTGTCGGCAATAGTTATATCTGCTGGGCTTCCTGCACTAATATTTTTTACGGGTAGCCAAAGCGCATATGATTCATTGTTGTTGAGGATGATGTTGCAGTCGGTGATTGTCTGTTATTTGATTATGATATGGCTGACTGGATATAAAAAACCTACAAATATTATTAGGGGCACAGCGTCGCATTTAATTGAAATAATGTCAGATGCGCGAAGAAGCACTGTGTTTCTTATTATGCTTATAGCTGGCGTATATGGTCAGGTTATTTATTTATTATATGAGCCGATTTTTAAAAAACCGAAAATTGTAAATGAGTATTACGGTGTTCCTGAGTCGACATTGGTTAATAAAAGATATTATGATAATTCTGCCTATTTTAATGCAAATATCAAATCCCCGATAACATATAAATATGATGTTGTCGCGGGGGATCTTGATGTTAATACTGTAAGGTTGGGTAAGAGGGAGTTGAAGTCTGTATATCGGCATGAGTCTGATCTGAAAGATAATGCGCTCAATCAGATTTTTTATAATAAAGACAGTCTTTCAACTTCTTTAAATATGCCGGTTGGTGATGATTTAATCCTGAATCAGGAGAACCCGATTATACTCAATGTCCTTGATCGGCTAATGAGGAGGACTGTGGCGGCCGATACTACGAAATACTCGAAAAGCGTTATAAAATTTTTAAAGAATAACAGGTTTGAGATGCACCAGCAGGTGCTGAGTAGATTTATGATTCATCATCATAATTTTATCCTGGCGCCCCTTAATGAGCTTTATTACGGTAAAGACGTCAAAAATATCGTTGCACAATATGGTCTTGGTGGGGCCATGATAATAGGCAAGATATTAACTTTTTCAGGGGGAATATCTTTGCATGGCTGGTTGAAGATTTGCTATTTGTTCTACCTGATATATTTCATTTTTTTGATTTTTACGAGTTATAAAATAACTGGTAGTTACTATTTCGCATGCATCGTATTTATGCTATCTGTTGGTGTCATGAATAATCGTGGATATGATATCCTGATACTGCCTCCAGGCGATTCCCCGTGGAGGGAATTCATGGACATTCCGATTTTACTTCTCATGTATTGGTTTGGTGTTAAAAGAGGTCTGATTTATCTTGCGTCAGCACTGCTCCTGGCCGTATTTCAGGTGGTTATCAATCCGCAGTTTGGAGCAATGATGCTCATGGCTGTGATTTGTTCGGTCGTGTTTATTGCGATTCGCGAAAAGGAGAATTTTGCAGCAACCATTGTTTTGTCACTTGTATCATTAATTTCGGGTGTTGCGATATATATAAAGTCAAATGCCAACAGTGGACTTTCGAAGTATTATTTTGACGGAATGGTTGGTGTTAAAATTGAGTATCAGCAAATATTGCTGTTTATAATGATGTTTATGGTAGGGTATTTGTTGTTGTACAGGGTAATACAGAAAAAAAATGGACTGGAATACGCATCGATCATATATCTGCTTTTATACTCTCAGGCGCTATTTTTGTATGTCGTTTGGCATTATGATAAAAATGGAATAACCTCCAGATTTCATATATATATTCTTACTGCATTGCTGATCATACAAAGGGCGGATGTTCTTTCAGTGATTAAAAAATATAAAAATTCATTCCTGTTGATTGTCTCTGCCGCTGCTGTTGTATTTTATGTCCGATCAGTCGTGTTCGTTGTTGATGGTAAATATGAGTATGACCAGATATTTAAAAGGCATAAGGCATATGAGTGGAATATGAAGAGGGCTGATATTGTGTCTACGATGAATCCTGAGCATTTTAATGAGTCGATCATGTTGATAAAGGAGTATTCTCCAGATCAAAGAGGACTTTATATTATATCAAAATATGATAATATTCTGCCATTTCTTTCTGAAAGATATAGTATGATGCCCTTTTTCGATATGCAATGGTATTGCGTGACGGACAAAGAGGTTTATGGCTCTATAAAGTGTATAAAAGATGCGAGGCCAGAATATCTATTTGTGGATACTGATATATATCGAAACTTTAATAATGATTTAATTGATCCAAAAATTCCTGTTATAGGTTATTTGAGCCAGGAATCGATATGGCGGGTTCAGCGGTTGAAGCTCCTTAATAAAATATTTGAAGGTGTGTCAGGTGATTACACATTAATTAAAAAAGGCATATTAATATCAATCTATAAAAGAGTAAAGGCATGAAGAAGATATCGGTTGTTACGGCATGCTATAATGAAGAAGAAAATATTCGGGAGGTCTATACTCAGGTAAGAGATGTTGTGGAGAAGAATTTGAAAGAGTATGCTTATGAACATATATTCATCGACAATGCGTCGACTGACAAAACAGTTTCAATCTTGCGCGAAATAGCAGTTGCTGATGATCGTGTTAAAGTGATTGTTAATTCAAGGAATTATGGACATATCCGTTCCCCGTACCACGGCCTTATTCAGGCTGACGGCGATGTAGTGATTTCCATTGTTGCCGATCTTCAGGACCCACCCGAGATGATTGTCGATTTCGTTAAAAAGTGGGAGGATGGCTACGACATAGTCATCGCGGTGAAAAACCAGAGCCTGGAAAACAGAATAATGTATTCCATAAGGACATTGTACTACAGGCTTCTGAAGCAATTGTCCGATGTAAAGATTTATGAAAACTTTACTGGATTTGGGCTTTATGATAAAAAAATAATCCAGATATTGCGCGCGATCGATGATCCATATCCCTTTTTCCGTGGGATTATTTCAGAACTTGGGTTCAAGGTTGCCACGGTCAATTATACTCAGCCGAGGCGTGAGCGCGGTATAACGAAAAACAACTTTTTCACATTGTACGATATGGGAATCCTTGGAATTATCAGTAATTCCAAGGTTCCGCTCAGGATCGCCACGTTTTTCGGTTTCATTCTCTCTTTCATCAGTCTTCTTTCAGGCATTGGTTTTCTTGTCGGCAAGTTACTTTTCTGGAACACCTTTCAGGCGGGTATCGCCCCGATGCTGATCGGTAATTTTTTCCTTTTCGGCGTGCTGCTCTTTTTTATCGGCATTCTCGGAGAGTATGTAGGAGCGATTTATACTCAGATATTGGCAAGGCCAAGGGTATACGAGCAGGAGCGAATTAATTTCGATGGAGATAATGGTAAAGCGTAAGCACTGCCATCCATGATACGGGCCGGCCGTAATGCTGTCCGAGTTCGTTTGAATGAGGTAAAGCTCTGTCTTTGGCACGGTGCTTACGGTTATCCCGAGATGTCCCGTGTCTGGATTCAAGATCTCCCAGGCAATGCTGCAGCGATGTACTCTTATAGCCGGACGAGCTCGTGCCCGTAGGGTCATTATGATTAATTCATCCTTCCGTTTCTAAATGAGAAGCAACAGGCAGAAAGGCAGGCTGGCCGCCTCGATGATGGTTGTCATCGTCCTGGTGATTTATCAGGTGTTTTACGCTTTTTCATTCTTTCCCATTACCGAAGGGTGGTTTTCTGAATACGGGATACTTATACGCACTGGAAAAGTTCCTTATCGGGATTTCCCGATACTGATGACGCCTCTGTATCCAGTCCTTGTCGCGATCGTGCAGAATATTTTCGGGGAAGGGTTCCTGCCTCTCAGGGTACTCGGGGTTCTGGTGACGTCCGGTATAGGTCTAAGCATGTGGATGATACTTGCCGAGTTTTTCGATCCATGGGCGAGTGCTTTCGGGGCTGTTGTTGCGGCTATCTATTATCAGTCGGGCGTCGCATATATCGGTTACGATTTCACGCAGGTAGTGTCCCTGTTTTTACTTCTCGGGGTGTACTGTATGATCCTGGATGCTGGTGTAAATTTACGCAGGCGGTCTGGCAGCGTGATCAGTCCTGCATTTTTCGCAGGACTTTTTCTTTCTGCTGCGGTGATGACCAAGCAGTCTAACGGAGGTGTGGCATCACTCGTTCTCTCGGTCGTCTACGTGTTCGTTACAGTGCTAGTGCATGGTAAAGGGCAGCGGATGTCCCGGTTGCTTCATTATTCGGCGGGGCTGCTGTCGATCACAGGCACAGTTTTATTGTTGCTCACGCTGAATGGCGCAACAGGTGAGTTCATGCAACAGGTCGTGACGGATGCCATACGTGCAAAAGGTGGAACCGGCAAAATATTTACAGCGTGGATCAGCGGAATTCTTACAAGCCAATCCCTCATCGCGCAATCCAGGGAGCTGTTCGTCGACGTCACAGTGATCATGGCGATGACCGGCATTCCCTATGTCCTGATCCGGATTCTGAGAAACAGGGTGAAGGTCACCGCGTCCACATCAGCCAGAGATGGCGTATTGAGCGCAGTGATCGCCGTTATCGGGATGCTGCTGGTCATCGCGTTAATCCTCAGATTGAGGTATCGGGGAGTCTTTTTTGGCAATGACGTCAGGGATCAGGGAGCGCTGGTCTATAATAACGTAATTCTGCTGTCTCTGTTAATGTATCTGGCCGGCACGATCATTGCGATGTTCAAACTGATCATCAAATCATCAGAAGGTGCAGGCAAGGCCGTGCTTCTTTTTTCATTCGGCCTTGCACTTATGGCCGCCAACGGGACCTCTGCCGGGCTTTCGGAAATCAGTTCGTTTGCCGGGTTGGGGATAGCGATCTCGTTCCTGATGACCTTGTCGGTGCCATTCGTGATCTCCTCAATAGTGCCCATCGGTATATCGTTGCTGCTCTTGGCTTTATTGGTCGAGAAGAAGTTTGAAGCGCCATATTCGTGGTGGTCGGTGAAAACCCAGGATGTAAGGATGCCGTTGAAGCGCGTCGTGAATGACGAACTCTTTGGCGGTACAGGGATGGATGTCGAGAAGTATCAAAACCTTGAATCGATGGTTTCGATCATCAGGGAGCGGACCAGACCAGGAGATCGCTTGTATGTGTTTCCTCATATGCCGGTGTTCAACATCATGAGCCACCGGATGCCCTATGACAACCTGGTGGTAAGCTGGTTCGATTTCATGAATGTACGGTCGGGTGAGCTTCTTGTTGAAAATCTGGGAATTAATCCACCGACAGCATTGGTTGTCGCAAAGCTCTCGGACGATGTCTTTTCGGCACATGAACGACTGTTCAACAATAATGCACCATGCATTCAACGGAAAATTATCTCTGAAATAAAGGGGCTTGAGGAGAGGGGCGAAATCAGCGTTGTGAAAAGTGTTGAAATAGACGGCCTGAAAATAGATCTCTACCTGAGAAACGGAAAGAGAAGCGGTAATTGACTGGAGTGAAAATAGGAAGCAAAATAATGGCAGCATATTTTATGAGGTGATCTTTGCGTGCTTTTTTTCTGCGTACCTGTAGTCCCGGAAAGAGGTTCGAATAGTTATGGTTGGGAGATTGTGAATGAGTGTGTGATGTGTATCTCATCTCAAGTATCGCCTTATATATATGTTAGATAGTAATTTACAGAATATCTATGTTTGTTGGGAATTGACTATTTTGGCTTGCATTGAAGTCTGACAAGGATACATGAATCAAGGAAGGATAGTGGTCGATTCGAATAGAAAGTTATCAATAGCAGTTCCTACTTACAATCGAGTCGACTTCATCGATTCGTTTATGAGTGAGCTTCGTCTTTGCGCTGAACAGCATTTCGTGAATGTATATATCAGCGATAACGCATCGGGTGATGGTTCGAAGGAAATTCTTGACAGGTATGCACAAGAAAGCCCTCATGTCCGGTATTATCGAAATGGGGCCACGATCGGGCCAGACGAGAATTTCGAAAGGGTACTCGGTTATCCGGACACGGACTATGTTTGGCTTGTCGGAGACACTTACAAAATAGCCGAACCGGTTTTCAATGCAGTTATGGCTGCATTGGAGGAAGATGACTACGATGCTGTGCTTGTCAATGTCGAAGATCGAGTTGTTGATGTTCCTGAACAGGTCTACACTGACCGCAACAGGTTGCTTGCTGACCTTGGATGGCATATGACCTGTATCGGGTCGATGGTCTATAGTAAAAGGCTGCTCCAGCATGCTGATTATCAGCGTTACCGCGATACGAACTTCCTTCAGACCGGCATTCTTTTAGAGTATATCGCCGACAGGCCGTTTCGGATCAAGTGGATTCCGAAGCATTCGGTTATGGGGCTCAAGGTTCCTGGAGTACAGAAATCGAGCTGGCAGGAGCAGACTTTTGAAATCTGGACGAAGAGGTGGGCGAATTTCATTTTTTCGTTGCCGGCCTCCTACGACCTCGATGCGAAGTTGAAATGCATAATGGACCATGGGGTCAAATCGCGGTTGTTCACATTTTCTGCAATCAAGCGTCTTCGCAGGAAGAACATCCTCAATAAGGAGTCCTATAGCAGGTATTCGAGGTATTTTCGTTTTACGGTGCCGATTCCCTCTATTGTCCTTAGACTGTTGTCGATTCTGCCAAAATCGATGTTCTGAGTCTTCCTGGTATCCCTGAACATTTGATTCTCTTCAGCTCTTTTTACTTCTTCTTTCCGGTTGCTTACATTCAGTGGCGTTTTCAGTTTGAGCAAAGTCTCTGACTGGTGTTTAGTTTTTCGAAGACTCAATGCCATGCAGTACATTGATTGAGCATTATTTATCTTTACCACAGCCTCTCCCGATTATTTTCAGGGTTGGCAGGTTCCCGTCTTATCGGTTTCCAATAGCCCTGTCGATGACAGTGAGACCTCTTATTTGTTTCGGTATGACAGTAATGAACATGGATCGTGTCCGATTGCTATGAGCACTTTCGTTGGTGAGTTGAAAGGCAGGGTTCGCCACAGGATCAAGTCGGCCTCTTCAGAATGGACTTTCCATGCTATAGACATGCTTGGGGGAATGGTCAGGCGGCTCAGCCGAAGTCAGACGAGACGAGTTGCGTTCCTGCTCGGAGATTTTACGCACAAGGTCGTCGGGATAAGGCGTGCGCTGGTGTACAGGAACCTCAGCATGACTTTTCCAGCGAAGACCCCGCATGAAATTCGTCGAATCGCAACGGATGTTTATCGGAATGTTGCCGCAAATCTGCTTGAGGTTTTGCGTCTTCCGCTCATCAGGAATATCGATGACGTTTCTTCACTGGTCGATCTTGATCCCGGGGAATACCTGAGAGGGACTCGCAACGGGCAGACTGGCGCGGTCATGGTCTCTGCCCATTACGGTAACTGGGAGCTTATGGCCCTGGCCTTTGGCATCAAGGTCCATCCAGTGACAATCGTTGTCAAGCGTCTCCGTAACGCGATGGTTGATCGCACCATAAACGAGATGCGGACGATGCGGGGGAACAGTATAGTTTATGATGAGCAGGCGCTCAGGGAGGGTCTGAGACTGCTCGATGCCGGAGGTATTCTGGCAATCCTTGGTGACCAGTCCGACTCGAACGCGACCAATTACGGGGAATTCCTCGGGAGGCGGACTACGATGTTCCACGGTCCGGCCTTTTTTGCTCTCAAAGCCCAGGTGCCGCTTTTCGTCGGTATGTGCAGGAGCAACGGTGACGGAAGATACATTATCGAGACCCGGGCAATCGATATGTCGGACCTTACGTTCAACAAGAAGGATATCGCCACCTTGACGGCACGGTACACCAGGGTGATAGAGGAGTACATCCTTCGATGGCCTGAAGATTGGTTCTGGTTGCACGATCGATGGAAGCGCCAGTAACCACCTCTGAAGAACAGTTTCAATGTCGTCGGGGAATTTCGGTTGTTATCTGACCAGGCGTTTTTTACATGAAATGCCTGATCAAAACCTACCCCACGAACATAAATATTGTAAGACTGTTTTATATGGGAATGTGGCGCCAGGCATAAGCATAGCCGGACATTGCCCAGCAAGCCGGGTGGATTTATTTCGTTGACCAAGGGTACTCCCGATTGTATTCCGTAACAACTTTTTCTTGATCTGGACAATACATGTCTGTTCTTCAAGTGTTGATCCTTGTGCTTTATGCTGTCGGTATGTGTGCCGGACAGCTGCTGTTCAAGCTGTCTGCCAGCAGGATGCCTGCGGGTTCCCTGGCCGACAAACTGCTGTATCTGGCTTTTAACCCGGCTTTTGCAGGTGCCATGGTGCTTTACCTTGTCCTGTCGCTGGTGTGGGTGTGGATACTCAGTTTTACCCCGATATCGCGAGCCTATCCTTTTGTGACGATATCGATTGTCCTGACGCCTGTTATTGGTGCCATATGGTTTCATGAGTCGTTACCGCCCACGTTCTACATTGGCATGGTGCTGCTGTTTACTGGCCTTGTCCTGATTACACGAGTCGAATGATGGAACAAAACCGTGATGTCTGGATCCTGATTGCCGCCTACAACGAAGGTTCGGTGATTGGTGAAGTTGTTCGTGAACTGCGGGGGCAATTCAGCAATGTTGCCGTAGTTGATGACGGTTCCTCCGACCGAACCGGAGACATCGCCCTGGAAGCCGGTGCTCATGTGATTCGTCACCCGATCAACCTCGGGCAGGGGGCTGCGATACAGACTGGCCTGACGTATGGTTTGGCGCGAGGCGCAGATTATCTGGTCACTTTCGACGCCGACGGCCAGCACCGTATCGAGGATGTAAAGAGTATGTTCGAAGTGGTAAAGAAATTTGATCTGGACGTCGCCTGCGGAAGCCGGTTTTTAGGCAGTACCGAGGCCATGCCGACGAGCCGACGAATCATGCTCAAGCTGGCGATATTGTTTACCCGCTTTACGACAGGGGTGAAGGTGACAGACGCCCACAATGGCCTGCGCGTTTTTTCGGCACGTGGTGCAAAGCAGATCAGCATTACCCAGAATCGTATGGCTCACGCTTCAGAGATCATCGAGCAGATCGCGGCCAGGAAGCTGACGATGCAGGAAGTGCCGGTGACCATCAAGTACACCGCGTACTCGTTGCAGAAAGGCCAGAAGATAACCAACTCACTCAGTATCATAATGGACCTGCTGGGAGGAAGGATGCACAAATGATTATTCAGTTAATACTTACCATTCTCGCTCTGGTCGTGATTTGCCTCGGGTTGGTTCATCTTGGACGTGCAACCATATTGGCAAATGCACTGATTCTGAGTGGCGGCTTTGGCATCTATTGCGTGTGGAACCCTTCAAGCACCACTGCAGTAGCCCATGCTCTGGGCGTAGGCAGGGGTACTGATTTATTGATCTATCTTTGGGTCGTGGTTTCCACTGCGCTGGTTCTTTTGCTCTACATTCAGCTTCGACGCCAGATGATTCTGATTACAAATCTGGCACGTCACATTGCCATTCAAGAGGCCCGGAGACCTGCGACAAATCGGACGGAAGTTGAGCCTTGATTTCTAATTCAGGTAGATCGAGTGAAAATTAATGACTATGGAGAAAGCCGCACTTATCCCGGCATTTATCTGCCTGATTTCGGGTGCTCTGGTCGGAGTTTTTTATGCGGAAAGGTTATCGCGTCTCTTTTTCGATAACTGGCGTCTTCGGATCTCTCCCTCTCTCGTTGCTTTATCGGTACTGCTCTGTTCATTTTTCGGGCTCGTAGCGTTTGGCGTGAGCGGTTCTTCCATGAAAACCACTATTGACAATAGCACGTTTATCCGTCATGACCTTGTCAGCCTGATCGGCAAAAGCCGGGGGATCAGGGGCGATGAAGCCAGTGTCAATACTCCCATGGCCATCGGCCAGTACAACCATACACCCCGGTTTCCGGTCGTCAACACCCATATCGGGCCCGAAGGGCAGAACATGCTTGTCATCGGTCTTTCAGGAATGCCGGTCAGCCATTTTTCCGCACTTTCCAAACCGGCGACATGGGGCTTTTTTTTCCTTGACCTGAGACAGGCTCTTTCCTGGTACTGGTGGTTTCCGGTCTTTGGTTGTCTGCTATCCTTGTGGGGAGTGCTGAACCTCGTGTTTCCCGGCAGATGGCGCCTGATGCTCGCGTTGTCTGCGGCCTTCACATTTTCCCCCTATGCCGTTGCCTGGTCTTTCTGGCCTGCGTATGCTGTATTTTTCCCTTCTGTCTCTCTGTTGATCGTGCTTTTCTCGTTGAAGCAGCGTTCGTTACTGCGCCTGTTGCCGTTATCCGTATTGCTCGGCTTATCTCTGGCCGGTTTTGTCCTGGTGCTTTATCCTCCATGGCAGGTGACGTTAGGTTACCTGTTCCTGTTCTTTTTTGTCGGCGTTGTTATCCGTGACAGGCTTTATGCCGGGGTTACCTTGTGGCATGGCCTGATGATCGCCATTGCCGTGGTTACGGCAGGGCTGATCCTGTACTCGTGGTGGCACGATGCCCGTTTTGCTGTCAATGCGATGCTGCAGACAGTCTATCCCGGTCAGCGCCTGATGGTTCCAGGGGGAGATGTCGAACCGTTTTCCCTGGTGAAGGGGGTGAGCAACATCATCACGTTGCACAAGTCGTTCCATTATTCGAATGCGAGCGAGATGGCCTCCTTTGTCTATGTGATTATCCCATTGCTTTTATGTGTGGCAGCAGCCCTGTTTTCAGCACGTCGGGCCGATCCCCTCGCCATTTGCCTCATGCTGTTCGTAATGACGGTATTCATCTATCAGTATGTCGGAATTCCGGCAGCGCTGGCCAAACTGTCGTTGTGGGGGCGAAGTACCACAACCCGTGCCGATCTCGCTCTCGGGTTGGCTCAAATTTTCCTGATCGCATTCACGTTGACCGGTCGGGATGGGTCAGTTCACGAGCGTTTCCCGTTCCTGTCGAACCGCTTGTTTCAGTATGCGATGCCGGTGCTTTGGTCTGGCGTCCTGTTATTTTTATTCTGGCGCCTGACTTTACGATTTGAACCGATCCACGGCAACATGTTCCTGATGGTCTGGATTGTCGTCACGATTTACATCGCGCTTACCGGTCTGTCCTCCTGGTACCTGCTGACGGGAAGATCCCGTTCCTTTGTGATCGTCTATTGCTTTTTGACTTTTTCGATATCCCTGCCGTTCAATCCCCTGATCAGGGCTCCCGGCATATTCGCTTTAAAGCCTGGCTTTCAGCCTGTAAACGACGGAGGAGGACGCGTTCTGGTTATGGATAACAGTGCGAGCCAGGCGATGATGCTTATGGCCGCAGGCCAACCAGTCCTTAATGGCGTCCACTATTATCCGCAACCTATTTTGTGGCATCGGCTCGATCCATCCGGATCAAAGGAAACTGTCTATAATCGTTACCAGCATCTCTGTTTTGATGTTGGACGATTTCCGGATGCTTCCGCGTTCAGGATTGAAAACCCGAATATCGACGTTGTTCGGGTCACTGTCGATGGTTCCGGTTTCGATTTCAGGTCGTTGCCGGCGGATGCCGTGATTGTCCCGGATCCGACCGCTTCGGCATTGGCCCGCAATTCAACGTTGTCCCTCGGCTCATCGAACTACGGATGGCGAACCTATCGCGTCCGTCGATAACAGGTACGGGATAGTTGATAGTTGATAGTGGATAGTTGATAATGGATAGTTGATAGTTGATAGTTGATAGTTGATAGTGGATAGTGGATAATGGATAGTGGATAGTGGATAGTGGATAGTGGATAGTGGATAGTGGATAGTGGATAGTGGATAGTGGATAGTGGATAGTGGATAATGGATAATGGATAGTGGATAGTGGATAGTGGATAGTGGATAGTTGATAGTTGATAGTTGATAGTTGATAGTGGATAGTGGATAGTGGATAATGGATAGTGGATAGTGGATAATGGATAGTGGATAGTGGATAATGGATAGTGGATAATGGATAGTGGATAGTGGATGATGGATAGTTGATAGTTGATAGTTGATGATGGATAGTTGATAGTTGATAATGGGGATGGAGGATGGATTATGAATAATGGTGACGCAATAAGCAGGGAGCGGTCGATTTCAGCAGTAATGGCCGTTTATAATCCCGATCTGCCCCTTTTCAGGAAAGCGGTGTCGTCTGTTCTGGAGCAGTCGCTCCCTGTGCTCGAACTGGTCGTGGTCAATGATGGAGGGCGTGATGATTTCAGGGGCGCACTGCCGGAAGACGACCGGATCAGGGTGTTTTCGAAGCCTAACGAAGGGGTGGCCAATACACGTAATCATGCCATAAGTCTTTGCCGGGGTGAGTATATCGCCTTTCTTGACCAGGACGATTTCTGGTATCCTGATAAATTGAGCGAGCAGATGGCGATGATACCGTTGAGCGGAGCGCCTTGCATGGTGATCTCGATGGTCGATGTCGTCGATGCATCCGACAGGGTTATCCAAAAACAGACCGGTATAGCCCACGAAAGTTATCTGCATAAGGTTTCAGATGGTGATGTGAGCCAGGGGCTTGCCGATGATAATTTTATCTTTTCATCGACCCCGCTGATCCATCGGGCGATTTTCAGGGAGATTGGCGGATTCGATGCCGACACGCAGCCCCATGACGACTGGGACATGTATCTGCGAATTGCATTGTCTGGATATCCTGTCTATTGTTATGCTGCGAAGGCCTTGTCTGTCTGGCGGATTCATGATGCAAACGAGTCGCATAAAAGACGGGCCATGCTTGAATCGAGATGCAGGGTAGCGGAGAAGCTGCTTTGCTCGGTAACGTCTCCGGAACTCAAGCAGATTTTTCGGACTAACATGTCGCTTGATTATATCGATATTGACGCATTATTGTACAGGGAGCGTCTTTATCGTCAATTCAGGACATCTTCCCGTCGGCATTTCCCGAATATGCTGAAGATGTATTTGAAGAGTGGACGTGATGATCGTTTCGCGCAAGATTACAGGAAAAGATGGCGTGAAACATTCCTGAAGTTGTTCAGGCGATATTTGTTTTCTTTTTATTTTGATTTGATGAAGTAAAGGCGCTTTTCGTGCCTGGGATGGATTTATGCCGGTGGTATCGCGCAGGATGAGTTAATAAATGTAATGGTATGTCAGGTCTGAAGCTTTGCGGGGTTGTGACTTTATATAATCCCACTGATGATAACATAGCTAATATCGGGACGTACATAGACGGGCTCGGGGTTCTTTATGTCGTCGATAACTCCCCAGAGTATAACGAACGGGTGTCGAGACAGATCCGGGAACGGTATGGCAATGTTGAAATCCTGTCATCCGGAAAGAACATTGGCGTTGCAGCTGCGCTCAATCTGGCCATAAGTCATTCTTTAGAAGATGGTTATGAGTTTCTGATGACTATGGACCAGGATAGTTTCTTCGAAGAGCAGCAGTATGGCAAATATTTGAAATCGCTATCCGGGTTATCATTCAGCCGAATCGCGCTCGTATCGCCTTTGCATGACAGCAGTGACTATGTCGATTCCGGGAGTGTGGTTTATGAACGTCAGGAGGATGTCGCGACATCCGGCAGCGTGATTAATCTGTCACTTGCACGTAAGGTCGGATTGTTTGATGAGAAGCTGTTTATCGATGCTGTAGACCAGGACTACTGTTTAAGGGCCAATATTCTCGGATATGACGTTCTTCAGACAAAGAACTGTTATCTGTGCCATTGTATCGGTGAAAAGTATGATGGAACGCTATTTATGAGTAACAGGAAGAGGCGTTTTTATATTCATTCTCCGAAGCGAATGTATTTCATTGTCAGAAATGCCTTGTTTATTCGACATAAATACCGTTCAGATTTTCCTGATTATACAAGAGCTTATACGAAACGAATGTTTGAGAGAGTCTCGAAATGCATCCGGTACAGTCATCAGCGAACGACTTACACGAGGTATATTATCATGGCTTTATATGATTATGCTTTCGGGCATTATGGGAATCGGGTGAATATATAACGGTCTATTATGTTGCGTATTCTTTGTCTGCATTCGTCATCTGATCTTGCCAGCTACAGGTACCGTATCGAGCAGTTTTTGCCGTTTTGGCGAGAGTATGGGATTGAGATGCATCTGGAGCAGATTTCAGGAAAAAATTATCTGGAAAAGCTGAAACTGGCATTCAATTCGCGTGAATATGATTATGTCATACTGCAGAAGAAGGTTCTGTCTCCGCTTTTTATCAACATCATCGCCTCCCGCTCACGGCTTGTGTTCGACTTTGACGATGCGATCTACTCCGCAGGCAGCCATACGTCAGGATATGTCAAGCCGTCACACGCCGGCTCAAAGCAGACGGTCAGGCGCCTCCGGCATGTGCTGAAAAAATCCTCCCTTGTTTTTGCCGGCAGCACTGAACTGGCAGAATACTCCAGACGGTTCAGTCCATCGGGAGTCCACCTGGTTCCCACTGCGTTGAGCATGCCGGAATGGAGCCCCGAACCACGTGACCCGGCAGCTCCGGTAAAGATCGGCTGGATAGGCATAACCAGCAATATCCCTTACCTGGCTCTCGTAGACGAGGCGGCAGTGAGGATTCAGGAGCGTTATCCCGATGTGGAGTTCAGCCTGATGAGCGGAGCGCCGGCTGAGGGATTGAAAACCAGGTGGAAGTTCGTCCCGTGGTCTAAAGAGACTGAACAGCAGTGGTTGCAGTCGATCGACATCGGGATCATGCCTTTGACCGACGACGAGTGGAGTCGCGGGAAATGCGCGTTCAAGCTGCTGCAGTATATGTCATATGGAAAACCGGTCATCGCTTCGCCGGTCGGGGCGAACCTTGATGCGGTGATTCAGGGAAAGAGCGGGTATCTGGCCTCTACGGCTGCCGAGTGGTTCGGCGCTTTCGAGAGTCTCATCAAGGACTCTGAGTTGCGTCGCACCATGGGTGAAGCGAGCCTGACGTTGTTTCAGGGAGAGTATGAACGCAAAATCGTCCAGGGTAGGATCGCCGGAATTCTTCACGGGCGATGCTGACGGATAGAGTGTACGTCAGGCGGGCGTAAGTTCTTCCTTCGCAGCCGGTTTAACGGCGAACTGGATGTCGTAGAGCTTTTTATAGACGCCGTTACTGTCGATCAGTTCATGGTGGGTGCCTGATTCGACGACTTTTCCCCTCTCCATCACGATAATCTTGTCGGCGTTTTTGATGGTCGACAGGCGGTGGGCTACCACGAGGGCCGTCCGGTCTTCCATTGCATGGTCGATGGCCTGCTGAACCACCTTTTCGGATTCGTTGTCGAGTGCGCTGGTCGCTTCGTCGAATATCAGGAGTTCAGGGTTTTTCACCATGGCTCTCGCGATGGCCAGGCGCTGCCGCTGTCCGCCTGACAGCTGGATGCCCCTGTCGCCGATCATGGTGTCGTACTGCTGCGGTTTTTCCATGATGAAATTGTGGGCGTTCGCCAGCATTGCGGCCTGTTCGATGCGGGCCCTGTCAATCTCATCATGCACACCGTAGGCGATGTTCTGTTCGATGGAGTCGTTGAACAGGATAACCTCCTGGCTGACGACACCGATCATTTTTCTCAGCTGTTTGTAGTCGAAGTCGCGGATGTCGATGCCGTCGATGGTGATCCGGCCGGAGTCGACGTCGTAAAAGCGCATCAAAAGATCGACCGCGGTGGATTTTCCGGATCCTGACTGGCCGATGAGCGCAACCATTTCGCCTTTGCTGATCTCGAACGATACGTGATCCAGCACGTTGGGTGCATCGGGCTGCTCTTTGTTGTATCTGAACGTGACATCTTCGAACCTGATAGAGTCGGAAAAGCCGCTGATGGCCCTGGTTCCGTTGATGATCGCCGGTTTGGTGTCGAGGACTTCGAAGAGTCGCTCTACCGAGATCAGGCCTATCTGCATGGACGAGTTGGCGTCACCCAGCATTTTGATGGGGCCCATGGTCGAGTAGAGGGTGAAGGCGAAGACCAGGAGTTCGTTGGCCGTCATGACGCCTTCGAAGACCTGTATTCCTCCGAACCAGAGCACCATGGCGATGGCCGCGATCAGCATCGTTTCGTTCAGCGGGCTGATCATGCTCCGGAGCTGCGAGATTTTTATGCCGAGCTGACGGAAATCCTTGGTGAACGACCTGAACCGGTCGAGTTCGACGTCTTCGAATGCCGTGGATTTGATGACCTTGATGCCGTTGAACTTTTCCTGCAGCACCGAGTTGAGGTCACCCATCTTGGTCTGGAAGTTTCTGGCCAGGCCTTTGACGTTTTTGCCGATCTGCCGGATGACGAAAAGGATCAGCAGGGAGGTCAGGCCTGCAAAGAGGGTCAGCTTCCAGCTCAGCGCCAGGAGGACTGCGGCATAGACGAAAATGGAGAAGGGGTTCTGCAGGAAGTTGATGAAGGTCGAGCTGATGCTGCTGTTGACGTTCTCGACATCGTTGTAGACGTAATTCATCAGATTGCCGACACGGTTCTTGTTGAAGTAGTCGAGCTGCATCTCTATGATGCTCCGGAACACGTCGTCTCGCAGTTTTTTCGCGGTTTTCGTCTGTATCCTGAAAATGATCTGCTGGTTGAGGTAGACGAACAGATTCTTGATGGCGAACGCCGAAATAAGGAACATGCAGATCTTCAGCAGCGTCAACTCCCTGGTGGGCGCGCTGAACATCAGTTGGAATTTATCGAGCGCCCATGTTTTCAGGCGTTCGGTGTCTGTCAGCTTTACATTGTTTACAGCCGGTTTCTGTTCAGGCAGGTTCTGTGCGGGTTGAGGTGCCTGCGCATTTTTTTCGGCCAGGCCCTGCATTCCGGGAGTGGCCGGGGATGCGACCGGAACGCTCGATTTGACTGTCGTGCCGGCAGAGAAGACGGCGTTCAGCAATGGGAGGATAGAGTAGATCGATACGACGCTGAAAAGGGAGGTGATCATACTCACGAAGACGACCAGTATGATTTTGCCTTTCGATGGGGCAAGGTAGCGCAGGATTCTCAACAATAGCTTCATGTAAGCCTTCAGGTCGATAAATTATGATTCAATCTGAGCCTCAATATAGTGCATTAATATCAAACTGTTTTCTCGCCGTTCATCTTGCCGATGCGGTAGGTTCCTGTCGTGAGCCCGGCTGATTATGGCCGGCGGGAAGGTTCAGCCGGGATTCCGGAGCGTCAGTTGCGTGTCTTCCAATCCGTCGACGAATGCGATCCAGCGGCCGTTTTCCATCCTGTGGGCGTCGACGGTATGCATACCGGCGTTGCGCCAGGGATCGCTCCCCTCTGATATCACCGGTCCTCCGGGGCAAGGCTCTTCGCGGTAACTTTCGGGGGTGAGTTCGGTGATCCTGAACGCCCAGGCTTTGCTGCCGTAGCGGGGGAGGCCGTCCTGTGCGTATCGGTAGATGGAGCCATCGTGGTCGACCACCCTTCCGCCGGGTCTTGCGAATGACTGGCTCGCCTCGACGACCGGGCTTTCAGGATGCTCTTTCCACGGGCCCTTGAGGTCGGCGGAGGTAAAGAGGTGCAGGTTGTTCAGTTTGCGGGCATAACTGAACAGGTACCAGTGGCCGTTATGGCGGACGATCGACGGATCGAGCAGCGGAGAGTGGCGTTTTTTGCCGCTGATCAGTGACGTTACGTACTCCCATCGAGAAGGGAATGAGCTCGCCCGGTAGAGGCGCACGGCATTCGATTTGGCACATTCGGGGATCATGTAGATCTCGCCTTCGTGCTCGAAAACGTAGGGGTACGAGAGGTGAAACCGCTCTTTCAGCACTATTCCCACATATTCCCAGCTTTTCAGGTCGCGGCTTCGTGCGTAACCGATTTCGCCGGTGTTCCTGCGGTCGTTCAGCACCTCGAAGAACAGATGGAATTGCCCGTCGCGCATGATCATGAAGGGATCCGCAACGAACCTGGCCTCAGCGTCCGTTACGTCCCGTGCTGTGAGAATCGGGTTCGTGATCCCGATGGCCGGAGCGAGCGTCACGGGGTCTGGTCCCTCGTAAAGACCGATGGACCAGAGTTCGCTGTTACGACGTAGCTTTTTGGCCCGGTTCCGTATCAGTCTGTGGCGGGTGAATATGGCCAACGCTAAGCCGAAGAGGATCGTTGATGCTATGGCAGGGCTCATGAGCTGTTGCATTGCGAAAACCTCTCGTGACGGTTTCCGGCGTTTGTGAGTCCGGTTCGAAGTAAAATTCAATTTAGCCGATTAAGCTCTTATTTTCTAATGACCTGGGAGATCAGCAGCTCTCTGTGGCGTTCAGGAGCTTCTTCATCGCGGCTGCGACGTAATCTGGCTCGATACTGCCGACTTCGCCGGTCGACGAGATTACCAGTTCGCACGGAATGGCGAAGGGGCCGAACCGGGAGATGTCCTGGGGGGCTTCACGGTAAAGGCCGACGACGGGCGTTTCAGCCCCCGAAGCGACATGGATGAGCGAGGTGTCGGGGGTGACGAGCAGCCTGAGAGCGCCCACGATCAGTCCGACTTCGTAAAGGTTCTGCGTAGGAGGCGACGGTATGACGTTGCTGCAGGCGGTTTCGATGCGTCGTTTCTGTTCGAAGTCCTCCGGGCCGGAGAGCACGACGAAACGGTATTGGGAAAAGCTGCCGAGCAACGCGATCCACTTTTCTTCCATCCAGATGCGGACCGGTTCGCCGGCGCTGATGTTGATGCCGATCGGTGCCGGGGTTTCAATCTGCCTCAGGAACTCTTTCAACGCGTTCGATACGGTCATCGGCGGTATTGACGGCCGACACTGCGCTTCCGATGGGTGCACGCCGAGCAGGGGAAGCAGGGCGCAGTTCTTGAGGACCATGTGGCTGTGGAACTCCAGGTCGATGAGGCGGTCGAAGAGCCCTTCGTGGAATTCATTCCGGTGGCCGACCTTGAAACGGGCGGGAATTATGGCTGACTGCAGCAGGAAGTGCGTGGAAGGGTGGTCCTTGGTGTTGAAAAGGAGATCGAATTTTCTCGAAAGCACCTCTTTCCGGTAGCGCAGGGGCTCTTTTTTTGCAAGGTGTACGGCCGTGACGTCCGGGTCGTTCATGAAGAACCGTGCTGATGCCTGGCTGAAGGCGACGACATGGATTTCGAGTTTCGGGAACGCCTGCCTGAGGTTCCTGAGAAGCGGGGTCAGGAGCACCGAGTCGCCGAGCTTTTCCTGGGCGAGGATGGCGATGGAGTCGAGCGGGCCGCTGAAGGCTGCGTTGCCCCCTTTGTCCCTGGTCAGGCGCTGCAGCGAACGTGCGAAGGCCTGGCGGAACTGCCGCTTCTTTTTTTTCTTCGGTTTCATGCCCTGCCGGCTTTTTCGCGGAGTTTTTGCTGCAGGTGCCGTTCGAGGTTGTCGACCATGGCCTGCATGGTGAACTGGCTGCTTACCCGGTCATGGCCGGCTTTGCCGAATGCCGCAAGGGTTTCGGGGTTGTCGATGATCTTTTCGACGGCGTCGGCGATGGCCTGGGGGTCTTTAGGCGGAATGATGAGGCCGGTTTCGCACTCGGTGCTTTCCGTTGTGGCGCCCATAAGCTCGCGGGCGCCGTTGACGTCGGTCGCGATCACCGGCTTCTGCATGGCCATTGCCTCCATGACCACGTTGGGCATCCCTTCGAACAGGGAGGCGAGCACGAAAAGGTCGCATCCCTTGAGGTGGGGGTAGATGTCGGAAGCGAAGCCGAGGAAAACGAAAGAGTCTTCGAGCCCCAGCGCCTTGACCCTGCCTTTCAGCTCCTCTTCGAGTTTTCCTTCACCTGAGATTGCGAAAAGGAGGTCGCTTCGCTTTCTCCTGAGGATGGCCGCGGCGTCGATCAGGTAGCCGAACCCTTTCTGTTCGGAGAGGCGGCCTGCGCTGTAGATGATCTTTTTACCGGGAAAGCGTGATGCGAAATCGAACGGCGTGACCTTTTCCGGTATGACGAGTCCGTTGTAGATGACCTTGACGAATTCGCTGCCGAACCATCCGTAACCCGCATAGGCCTCCCTGATGGTCCTGCTGTTGGTGATGATGCCGTCGGTGAGCCTGGTGAGCGACAGCTTGTGCTTCCATTTGCGGCTGCAGAGCAGCATGCCGTGACGGGCCAGCACCAGGGGCCTGCCGACCATTCGCGCGGCGAGTCCTGCGACCCGGACGTCCTTGTTGAGGTTGCAGATGAGGATCTCCGTGTCGTGCTTCTTCATCCATGAGGCGATTTTCATCGTGGTCAGGGGGCTGATGTCGCCACTGATTTCGAAGACCTCTGTCCGTACGCCGCGTTCAGAGGCGTATTGCAGGATTTTGGAGTTTTTTTTGCTGGCGAGCACTACCGAATGGCCTCGTTCAGTGAGGCCTTTTGCGGCGTTTACCATCCATTTTTCCCCGCCGCCGAATTTGTTCCGGCCTATGGAGTTGATGAAGAGAATGTTCATCGTGGCTGTTTTGCGATTGTCTCCCGGCAGAAGTTAACGATTTGCTGCTCGATGCGCGCAGCCGAATACTTTTCGGCAACGCTTTTACGGGCTGCTTCGCCGATCTGCCGACGGTAGTCCGGTTCAAGGTAGAGTTTCAGGAAGATAGAGGCCAGCGCCGTTTCGTCGCCGTATTTGAAAAGGTGTCCGTTAATTCCGTCCGAGATGATCTCGGTGACTCCTCCGCCTGCAAAGGTGCTTACCGGGGCGTTGCCGAGGTACATCGCTTCCAGGAGCGCGATGGAGAGTCCTTCGCTTTCTGAGGTCATGGCGAACACGTCGCTTTTGGCCAGCTCCGGGTAAGGGTTTCCGACAAAGCCGCGAAGCCTGGCCCGGCCGTTGAGTTTGAGTTCCTTTATGAGGCGTTCGAGGTTGGCGCGTTCGGAGCCCTCCCCCAGGATCTCCAGATTTGCTTCGATGCCCGGCTGCATGGCGAGGAAGCGCGCGAACCCGCGCAGCAGGAGCTCATGGTTTTTGTTCTTGTCGAGCCTGCCGATGGAGGTGACGACCATACCTTTTCCGTGATGCGGTGTTCGTTCCGTCGCGATTCTGTCCAGTGCTTTCGTATCGATGCCGTTGTAAACGACACGGACCCTGTCCGGCGGGATGAAGCCCGACATGACCAGTCCCACCTTGATCTGCCTGGCGTTGACGATGATGCCGTCAGCGAGGGTGCGATAGACCAGCCTGCCAGCCAATGTGTTCTGCGGAGTGCGGAGGGCTCCGAGCCAGAGGATGTTCCGGATGCCGCATATCCGGCTCACGATTCCCGCGATCGCATAGTCCTTCCGCTTTGAGGGGATGATCACGTCGATACCGTGCTTTTTGACGATCGCCACAAGCTTTGCAATGGTGTAGAGATCCCCTTCGAACAGGAAGGGAAGCCGGTATTTCAGGAGATCCGTATGGGCACCGATCTCATCCTCGCGGTAGGCGAAAACGACGTGGTGATTGCCGGAAAGGGTTTCGGCAGCCAGCACGATCGATTTTTCGTTACCGCCCCATCCACGGCTGGCGGAATTGAGGAAAAGAAAATTCATGTATGAAGGATCGGTGCGCTTGTGCCGCTTGGGCATAATGCTTTCGGCACGGGCTTTTTTCTGAAGGAAAGTTACAAAATAACCACTTTCGTCATCTCTTCGACAGTTCGCTGCAGAACTCTGCAACCGCGTTTTTCATCCGTTCCATCGAGAACCGCTCGATAATCCTCTCACGGGCTTTTCCTGAAAAAGTCCGGCGCAGTTCCGGCGACTGGCAGAGCGATTGCAGGGCGGTGGCGAGGGCCTCTTCGTCCCCGTAATCGAGCATGAACCCGTTCGTGCCGTCGTCAATCGCCTCGTCGGCTCCGCCGGCTCTCGTGCTGATGGGGGCGTTGCCGAGGTACATGGCTTCGAGCAGGGCGTTGGGCAGCCCTTCGTTGGTCGATGTGACGGCAAAAACGTCGCTTGCGGCGAGCCACGGGTACGGGTTGGACTGGAAGCCCGGAAAGATCACCCGCCTGTCGACTCCAAGCTCCCTTGCCAGATCCATGAACGCCTCTTTTTGCGGGCCCTCTCCGATGATGACAATGCCTGTGTCACGGTCGCCGGTTTTCGATACGAACCGGGCAAAGCCACGGATGAGAAAATCGTACCCCTTGTTCCAGGTCAGCCGCCCGAGACCGGTTATGGTTACGGGGAAAGGTTTCGGTACTGACTGTTGCCTGCAGAGCCGGTCGATCTCCGTCGTGTCGAGTCCGTTGTAGATGACCCTGATCTTTTCCGGGGGGATGTAGCCTGTTTCGAGCAGGGTTTTCCTGATTTTGCCGGCGTTGACTATGATGCCGCTGCTGAGCGTATGGTACATGAATCGCTGCCATGGCCATTTCAGCCGCCGGTCGGCGCCGAGCCTCAGGACGACCGGGGTGCCGGTGATCTTTCCAGCAAGCCCGCCGAGAAGGTAGTCTTTCCGTTTGGTCGGGATGATGACCTCCGTGCCCGTTTTCCTGATGATGGCAACCATCCTGAAAAGGGTATAGAGGTCGACATGGCTCAGGCAGGGCAGGCGGAACTTCTGTATCCCGAAGTTTTTTCCCACGACCTCCCTTCGATAGATCAGGGAAACCTCATGTTCGGCGGCCAGCGCTCCGGAGGCCATCCTTGTCCATTTTTCCGTACCGCCCCACTCCCTGGCGGAGTTGATGAAGAGGAACTTCATGCTACAGCCTTCCGTCGATGTCCATGGTGTTCAGCACCCCTTTGACGTCGTAGACGACGGCGTTGGAAGAGGAGCAGAACGACCGGATCTCCATACCGGCGAAGGCCTTGTGCGCTACGGCGAGGATGACCGCATCGTAGCTGCCTTCGACAGGCGAGGCGATGCACTCCATACCGTACTCGTGCCGAACCTCATCCGGATCGGCCCAGGGGTCGAAGATGTCGACGTTGGCTCCGTACTGGCGCAGCTCGCTGACGATGTCCACCGCCCGTGTGTTGCGGATGTCCGGGCAGTTCTCCTTGAAGGTGATGCCGAGCATGAGGATCCTGGCGCCTTTGACCTTGAGGTCGCGTGCGATCATCAGCTTGACCACCTCGGATGCCACGTACCTGCCCATGTTGTCGTTGAGCCGTCGCCCGGCAAGGATGATTTCGGGATGATAACCGTACTCCTGGGCCTTCTGGGCGAGGTAATAGGGGTCGACTCCGATGCAGTGGCCCCCTACCAGTCCGGGCCGGAAGGGCAGGAAGTTCCATTTGGTGCCGGCGGCGGCGAGCACCTCGTGGGTGTCGATGCCCATGAGGTTGAAGATCATGGCCAGCTCGTTGACGAAGGCGATGTTGATGTCCCGCTGCGAGTTCTCGATTACCTTGGCGGCTTCGGCAACCCTGATCGAGGATGCAAGATGCGTGCCGGCCGTGATCACCGACCGGTAAAGCTCGTCCACCCTGGCCGCGGCTTCCGGCGTCGAACCTGAGGTCACTTTCCTGATCCTTGTGACGGTATGCTCCTTGTCGCCGGGGTTGATCCGTTCCGGGGAGTAACCGGCGAAGAAGTCACGATTGAAAACCAGCCCTGAGACGCGCTCGAGCACCGGCACGCAGTCCTCCTCGGTCGCGCCGGGATAGACCGTCGATTCGTAGATCACGATGTCGCCTTTCCCGAGCACGCGGCCCACGGTTTCGCTCGCCTTGACCAGAGGGGTCAGCACCGGGCGGTTGTGCTTGTCGGTCGGAGTCGGCACGGTGACGATGTAGATGTTCGCTTCGTCGAGATCGCTGATCTCCGAGGTGACGAACAGCCCGGTTCCGGAACCGGACGCGAGGGGGTTGCTTTCGGCGAGCACGCCTGCGAGGCTCTGCTCATCGACTTCGAGCGTGGAATCGTGGCCGCCGCGCAGCTCCTCCACACGGTCCTGCTTGATGTCGAACCCGACGACCGGGTACTTTTTCGCAAACTCCACGGCAAGGGGCAGGCCTACATAGCCCAGCCCGATCAATGCTATCTTTACGCCGCCCATGATTACCGGTTAAGCGTTGAAGAATTCACGGTACCATGCGATGAACCGGTCTACTCCTTCCTGGACCGTTGTGCCTGGCTTGTATCCGAGGTCACGGACAAGGTCGGAAACGTCTGCGTAGGTGGACGGCACGTCGCCGGGCTGCATCGGCAGCATGTTCTTTTCGATCGTGGTGCCGAGGGCTTTTTCAATGGCCGCGATGTAGTCCATCAGCTTGACCGGCTGGTTGTTGCCGATGTTGTAGACCCTGTAGGGTGCGGACGAGGAGCCGGGGTCGGGCGCCATGGCCGTCCACTCGGGGTTCGGGCGGGCCGGGTTGTCGATGACCCTGACGACTCCTTCGACGATGTCGTCGATATAGGTGAAGTCACGCTGCATGTTGCCGTAGTTGTACACGTCGATCGGACGGCCTTCGAGAGCGGCTTTGGTGAAGAGGAACAGCGCCATGTCGGGCCGGCCCCAGGGGCCGTAAACCGTAAAGAACCTCAGCCCGGTGGTCGGTATGCCGAACAGGTGGCTGTAGGTGTGGGCCATCAGCTCGTTGGACTTCTTGCTCGCGGCATAGAGGCTGACGGGGTGGTCGACGTTATGGTGAACGGAGAACGGCTGGAGTTCGTTGAGCCCGTAAACCGACGAGCTCGATGCGTAGCAGAGGTTGCCGACGCTGTTGTGGCGGCAGGCTTCGAGCAGGTTCACGAATCCGACGATGTTCGAGCTGATGTAGGCGCCGGGGTTGGTCAGGGAGTAGCGCACACCGGCCTGGGCCGCGAGGTTGCAGACCGCGTCGAACTTTTCGGCGTCGAACAGCGCGTCGATGCCCTCCTTGTCCTCGAGGTCGAGCTTGATGAAACGGTAGCCTGGATATTTGGATGACAGGATCGTCTTGCCGTACTCGACGGCCTGGCTGTCTATGCCCGAAAAGGCAAGTCGTCCGTACTTGACCCGCTGGTCGTAATAGTCGTTGATGTTGTCGAGGCCGACAACTTCGTCACCCCTGGACGCGAGGCGTTCGGCCAGGTGGAATCCGATAAACCCGGCGGTGCCGGTCACAAGAATTTTCACTCGGGATCATGATGGGGCCCGTCGTTCGGGCGGTTACCGGAAACCGGAATGCTGGCCTGTGGCCGGCTTTTCCGGATGAGGATCGCATTGTGAATCAAGATAATCAGCTTTTTGGTAAAAAAGGGAGCCAATTTTCCTGATGAAATGCGCAGTATGCTTAGATTATCTAATTGACAGTAATACATGATAATAACGGTTGCGAACGGCTGTATCCGATGAAACGGCCAGCCACCAACCGTCGAACCGCGGAATATGAATTCTGGTGCTGAACTGCAGGATGTCAAACGGCCGGGCCTTATAGGTACCAGCCTTGTACTCCTTTCCATACTGGTCGCCTATCCGCTGACCGGCACGATCCTGACGATGGTCGTCGCCTGGGGCAGGCCGATCGATCCCGATTTCAACTGGATCGACGGCACCGTGTTGCCTCGTATGCTCGCGGCCCAGGCCATCGGTCAGATCCTCATTCTCGGCTTGCCGGTGTTCCTGCTTGCCCGGCGGTTTTCAGGAAGCGGCGCTTTCGACAAGGCGAACCTGTCGTGGCTTGGCATCGGGAATCATGGGGGGGCGTGGCCTGCCGTGACGGCTGCCGCCGGTATGCTGCTTCTTCAGCCGGTTATGTACAGCATTGTTGAACTGCAGACCCTTCTCCTGCCTTTTCTTGGCGATGCGGGCAGGGAGCTGCTTCGTGACCAGGCCCGCCTTGACCTGTTCATCAGGAAGATTGCCGGGAGCGGATCGGTGGTCGGATTGGCGGGGGCTGCAGCGGTGCTTGTCCTGACGCCGGCCATCTGCGAAGAGCTGTTTTTCAGGGGATTTGTCCAGAAAAGCTTCGCGGAGAGCCTTACTCCGAAAAAGGCTGTCCTGCTGACGGGAGTCGTGTTCGCACTCTTCCACATGGAGTGGTTCAATCTCCTGCCGCTCACTTTGCTTGGCTGGTATATTGGGTATATTTACGTAAAATCGGGTGATATTGCCGTACCTGCCGTCGCTCATGGCACCAACAACCTGATGGCCCTGGCTTTTCTCAAGGCAGAGGGATGGCTGGGCGTCAACATTGCGGGCGACGCTTCTCCGGGCATCCTGGCGATGTGGCAGTGGTGGTTTTTCGTGCTTTTTTCCCTGGTTGGTTTTTTTCTGCTGATCCGGCGCTTTCCGGAAAGGCCGGCATCCGCAGATGCTGACAACGCAAAGCCCTCAAGGCACTTTTGACATGTCTTCTCTGATGCAAAGCAATCTTTTCCAGCGGGTGGCCGTCGCCCTCGTTGGCATTCCTCTGCTCCTCTGGCTCAACATGGAAGGCGGGCTCTATTTCCTCGTGCTGGTGCTGGTGCTCAGCCTCACGGCAACCTATGAGTTCCGGCAGCTCGCAGCGCATCGTGCGCATCCGCCGTCGATCCTGCTGCTTCTGCCGCTGACGGCATTCATCCAGCTGAATTTCTATTTCCGGTTCCTCGAATACTGGGAAGCGGTGCTTGCCGTCGTCATGCTGCTGTATGTGCTGGAGCTCTGGCGCCAGCAGGGGTCGCAGTTCCTGAACATCGGCACGACGCTTGTCGGGCTCATGTACGTGAACCTGACGTTCGGCGCCCTCCTCAGGCTGCGCCTGGTGGAGTCGGCTCAGGGAAGCTCAGGTCCCGATGCCGGCGCATCACCTGTCCTCCTGATGTTCTTCTGTGTCTGGGCGACGGACATTTTCGCGTATTTCGGCGGAAGCACTTTAGGCGGAAAGTTCATCACCCGGAAACTGTTCCCGCGGTTGAGCCCGAAAAAAACCTGGGAGGGCTATTTTTCAGGCATTGCCGGAAGCGTTCTGGCAGCATGGGCCTGCTCTTCGTTCGTCACCGGTTACCCGACTGTCCGCGGGGTAATGATCGGCCTGCTCATCGGCGTCGTCAGTCCTGCCGGCGACCTGATGGAGTCGATGTTCAAGCGGGATGCGGGAGTCAAGGACTCTTCGGGCATAATTCCGGGACACGGCGGCGTGCTCGACAGGTTCGACACCATCATGTTCATCGCGCCCCTTATCTATTTTCTGGTCACCCGCGGTTGAGCCTCCGGCACCGCGAACCGAATGTTTTTCTTATATTGAATTCCGTTTTATAGAAGTTTGGGATCTCGCGGACACACTGCAAGTCAGCAACCGACCATGAATATCGAAGCTCTTCTCTCTGAAAAGTATATCGTCCTGAATCTTGATTCCGATTCGAAGGACAAGATTATAGAAGCAATGCTTGCCCTGGTCGCCGATCATCACCATGTGCAGGACACCGAACGGCTTGCCGAAGATGTCCGGAAGCGGGAGAAGGAGATGTCGACAGGCATCGGCAAGAACATCGGCCTTCCCCATGCCAAGACTCCGGCCGTGACCGATCCGATACTTGCGGTGGCGACACTCAGCCGGGAGGTTGATTTCGATTCCATCGACAACCAGCCGGTACAGCTCGTATTTTTGCTCGCGACTCCCGAAGCCATGCTTGCCGAACACCTGAAGCTGCTGGGGCGCATCACGCGGCTCGCAGGCAGGGACGATGTTCGCCAGAAGATCCTGGAAGCGGCTACCCCCCAAGAGGTCCTCGATCTTTTTCGTGAAGAGGAAAAGGACTTACCCCAGATTTAATTTCCATAGTAAGGCAGGTTATGGCGCAGTTCCAGGCAGTCAAAGGCGCGCGGGACATTTTTCCCGACGAGGTCGTAAGGTGGCACTATGTCGAGGGAGTGATCCGCTCGGTGGCTGCATTGTACGGATTCAGCGAGATCCGCACCCCGGTTTTTGAATATACAGAGCTGTTCCAGCGCGGCATCGGCTCGACGACCGACATCGTCGGCAAGGAGATGTTTTCGTTCCTTCCCGATCCCAACGGCCGCTCTATCACCCTCAGGCCGGAGATGACCGCCGGCGTGATGCGAGCGTGCCTGCAGAAGAACATTCTTTCCCTCGCTCCGGTACACAAGCTCTATTATATCAGCGAACTTTTCCGCAAGGAGAGGCCGCAGGCAGGCCGTCAGCGCCAGTTCTCGCAGTTCGGCGCTGAATTGCTCGGCGTCTCGTCGCCGGCGGCGGTCGCCGAAGTGCTCACCTTCATGATGCAGGTTTTCGAGACGCTCGGCCTGCATGGCCTGAGGCTCAGGATCAACTCTCTCGGAGACGTCGATGACCGGGCCCGTTACCGCGATGCGTTGCGCACCTATTTCCTCCCTTATGCGGGCGACCTTGACGAATCTTCGAAGGAGCGGCTGGAGAAAAACCCGCTGAGGATCCTCGATTCGAAGAATCCGGCGTTGAAAGAGATGATCGCCGGGGCGCCGAGGCTTTACTCCTATCTGAAGCCTGAAGCCGTCGCGGATTTCGAAAAGGTGCTCTCCTTCCTCACAGACAGAGGCATCTCCTATGATATAGACCACCTGCTCGTGCGCGGGCTCGACTACTATTGCCACGCGGCTTTCGAGGTCACCAGCCCGGAGCTTGGCGCACAGGACGCCATCGGTGGCGGCGGCCGTTATGATGGCCTGGCCCGGGAGCTTGGCGGTACGGCCGATCTGCCGGCAGTCGGCTTCGCAGTCGGCATGGAGCGGCTCATGATCACCATGGAAAAGCAGGGGCTGTTCGCGACACTGAACCCGCACGGCCCGCTTGTCTATGTGGTGGTTCAGCAGCAGGAGCTCGCCGACCACGGCATGCAGGTCGCCTTCAGGCTTCGCAAGGCAGGCCTCAAGGTCGAGATCGATCTCGCTGCAAGAAGCATGAAGGCCCAGATGCGCGAAGCGAACCGAATCGGTTCATCTTATGCGCTCTTCGTAGGCCAGACGGAGTACGAGTCGGGACTCTATTCGCTGAAAAACCTCGTGACCTCCGAACAGACCTCGCTGTCGCTCGATGCCGTCATCGAAATCCTGTCCTCTCCCCCGGGTTGAAACCCGGGGCAACTGAAGAGAATGTAAGAGCATGAATGTCCGTCGGGCTAAACCCCTCCTGAATGTAAGAGGTTGAAACCCGGGGCAACTGAAGAGGATGTAAGATGTTAATGTCCGCAGGGTTAAAACCCTGCTGAATGTGGGATGTTCAAACCCGGCTTACCGGGAGAGAATTCGGGAAATGGATATTGAGATTGTTTGATTCTCAGACATCCTGCATTCCAGTTTCCCCGGAAATCAGTCTGCCAAATTCAGTCGGGTTTTAACCCGACGGACATTAAGACATCTTACATTCCAGTAGCCCCGGACTTCAGTCCGGGGGAGAGAATGCTCCCCCCGTCATCGGGCTTTAGCCCAAGATCTTTCACTGTTTCAACGAGTATCACGATAAACTTGTTGAAGACATTGGACTGAAGTCCGGAATATTTAATTGTATCAGTCATCCCCGGGTTGAAACCCGGGGCAACTGAAGAGGATGTAAGATGTTAATGTCCGCAGGGTTAAAACCCTGCTGAATGTGGGATGTTCAAACCCGGCTTACCGGGAGAGAATTCGGGAAATGGATATTGAGATTGTTTGATTCTCAGACATCCTGCATTCCAGTTTTCCCGGACATCAGTCTGCCATATTCAGTCGGGTTTCAACTTGACGGACAGTCAGGCGTTTTACATTGAGTTTCCCCGGACATCAGTCTGCCATATTCAGTCGGGGTTCAACCCAACGGACAGTCAGACATCCTACATTCCAGTAGCCCTGGACTTCGGTCCGGGGGAGAGAATGCTCCCCCCATCATCGGGCTTCAGCCCAAGATCTTTCACTGTTTCAACGAGTATCACGATAAACTTGTTGAAGACATTGGACTGAAGTCCGGAATATTTAATTGTATCAGTCATCCCCGGGTTGAAACCCGGGGCAACTGAAGAGGATGTAAGATGTTAATGTCCGCAGGGTTAAAACCCTGCTGAATGTGGGTTGTTCAAACCCGGCTTACCGGGAGAGAATTCGGGAAATGGATATTGAGATTGTTTGATTCTCAGACATCCTGCATTCCAATTTCCCCGGACATCAGTCTGCCATATTCAGTCGGGTTTCAACCCGACGGACAGTCAGACATCCTGCATTCCAGTTTCCCCGGACATCAGTCTGCCAAATTCAGTCGGGTTTCAGC
>Ga0326729_1000045_pt1 | contig 50739 bp, 40 predicted proteins | sample MHFSIPfraction_2_FD_207744 | JGI IMG/M metagenome (GOLD analysis project Ga0326729, IMG submission 207744) | Lab enriched peat soil microbial communities from Michigan Hollow, Ithaca, NY, United States - MHF6AY SIP fraction | ecosystem: Environmental > Terrestrial > Soil > Wetlands > Peat...
ACGAGGGTTCCACAGCTTCGAAAGCTACCGCGCCAGGATTCTGTTTTACTGTGGCAAACTCGACATGGCGATTACCCGTTGACGTAATTGCTTTCGAGCGTTACCATTAAATTTTATGAAGAGCCAAAAATACATTGCCGCCAACCAGAATCCTGAAGGTTTCGCGTACGAAACCGACCGATACCAGACGCTCGACGAAGCATTGATTTGTCTGATAAGAGATTGTAATGTCGATGGCTTAGGGGTAAATCCAGGCAATAACCAGCTCGATCTTTTCAAGTGATGACGATAGATATCAACACATTGCAGGAGACGCTCTGCCGGGCCATGTGCAGCGAGGTGCGGATTCGAGAGAAATCGCCGGAGCTTCTTGCCGTTCATACGCCGTTTCTTTTTCCTGATGGCGATCAGTATCAACTGTACATTCAAATACTTCCCGGCGGCATCCTCCGGCTCACCGATATGGGCCACACACTGATGCATCTCAGTTATGAGCACGATATTGACAAATTCAGGGATGGAACCAGAGGCGAGCTGTTTGAAAAGATCAAGACGCACACCTCGGTTGACGAAAAGGATGGAGCGTTGTTCATCGACACCACGCCAGAACGGCTTGCCACTGACATTTTTCATGTTGGCCAAGCTATTACTGAGATCTTCGATCTGATCTTTCTGAAAAGGTCACGGGCGGAATCCACGTTTTACGAAGACCTCCGGGAATCGATTTACAGGATTGTCCCATCCGAACAGGTGACGAAGGATTATCTCTATGAAGGGATGGAAAATGCGTCGCATTATCCAATCGATTACAAGATCGACGGCAGGGAGGAGCAGATTTTTCTGTTTGGCATACCCAATCCCGACAAGGCCAAAACGGTCACTATCATTCTCGAACATCTGCTCAGGGCGCAGGCAAAGTTCGATAGTATTCTGGTCTTTGCCGATCAGAAGTCCCTGCCTCGAACCGATCTTGCCCGCTTATCCAATGTGGGTAACGACATGATCTCATCGCTCGATGCTGAATCCGACTTCCGCCGCAAACTGGAGAAAAAAGCCCGGCTCAACTAAGCGCTCTGTCGCAGTAAAGGGCATCTTTCTGATAACCACCAAAAGGCGAACCATCAATCCTCACGTCCCGCTCTCATCCAAAACTCTCGCCTCTCGCTGTCCGTCGTGGAACGTCATGCTGATCTTCGCGCCAGCTTCAAGCCCTGCGGCTGAAGTAACGTATCGGTCGTTCTGCGTTACCAGCGCGAAGCCGCGTTTCAGCACTCGCTGCGTGTCGAGCATCGCGAGGCGGTCGGCGGTTCTGTCGAGGTGCTGCTCGCGGTCGCGGAGCTTGTCGTTCATCGCCCGCGACATCTCCTTTTCCGTCAGTGTAAGCCGCTCTTCGAACCGGGTGAGCATCTGCACCGGGCGGTTGAAGGCGTAGCTGTTGCGGATCGAGTCAAGCTGGAGTTGCGCTCCTGAAATCATACCCTCCATGAGGATCGATTGCCGGTTGACGAGGCTGTCGATCAGGCGCAGCAGCTCCTCGCGGTCGGGGGCGGCGCGTTCGGCGGCGATGGATGGCGTACCGGCGCGGAGGTCGGCCACCATGTCGGCCACCGAGAGGTCGGTTTCGTGACCGATGGCGCTGATGACGGGGATTTTCGAACGGTGGATCGCTTCTGCCACCGCTTCGTCGTTGAAGGCGTGCAGGTCTTCGGACGAGCCGCCGCCTCGCGCCACGATCAGCACGTCGGTCTGGTGCGCCGGATTGCTTGGCGCGTTGAAGTAGTCGAGCGCCCGCACGATCGATTCGACGGCCCGTTCGCCCTGCACCTGCACCGGGTAGAGCAGCAGCTCCGCCGCCGGAAAGCGCCGCGCGAAGACGTCGCTCATGTCGCGAATCACCGCGCCGGTGGGCGATGTAATCATCCCGATGCGGCGCGGGATGCGCGGAATCGGCTTCTTGCGCTCGGCGTCGAACCATCCCGCTTTGGCGAGCTTGGCGATGAGCCGTTCGAGCGCGAGGCGCTGCTCGCCCTGGCCGCTCTCGAAGAGCGCTGTGCAGATGAGCTGGTAGCGTCCGGCGGGCGGATAGACCTCCAGCCGCCCCTCGGCGACCACTTCGAGGCCGTCGCGCAGCTCCAGCGGAGAGCGGGCGCGCACGCTTTTCCAGATCACCGCAGGAATCTGCGCCTCGCTGTCCTTGAGCGTCAGATAGACGTGGCCGGAGCTGTGCAGCTTGACGTTCGACAGCTCGCCCTTCACCCGCACATAGGGGAAAAGGCTCTCCAGCTCGTTCTTGATGGCGCGGGTCAGCTCGCCAACGCTTTGCGCGGTTTCGGTCATAGGGTCACGGTTTTTCGGCAAAATACGGTTTTCCCGACTCACTTCCCGTGCCGCGCCAGCAAGCGCCTTTGATTCCGATATGTTATATTCGAGCTGGAAGTTCACGCTTGGTCAACTCTGCATTTCGGGGGAAACGCAATGGCCGCTGATACCGCATCCGCTATTCTCGCCCGGCTTCTCGGCACTGCGCCTGACGAGGCGCAGCGGCAGCTTGACCGCTTTGCCGGAGGCATGACGGCGGAGTTGCTCGACCGCAAGCGCCTGACGGTCGCGGGGCTTGGCGTTTTTTCGGTCGTGCATGAGCAGGCGGTGCGTGAGACGACCGCGTCCGGCACGCGCTATCAGCCGCCGAAGAACCGCGTGGCTTTCGAGGCGCGGAAAGAGCGGGCGGGCGACGCCGAGCGCATCGCAACCGTCCGGCTCGGCATGGAGGCGGGCGAAGCGCAGCGCTTCGTCAAGGCGCTTGGCGAGATGTTCGCAGCGGTGAAAAAAGAGTCGGGACGATTCGAACTTCGCGGCTTTGGCTCCTTCACGCTTGCGGCGGGCACGTTTCGCTTCCTTCCGGAAGCATCGCTCGAAGCGCTGCTCAACATCGGTTACAGCGATCTGAAGGAGATCGTCATTCCGGAGCATCAAGCGGATAAGCAGGCGCAGCCGAAGTCGGCTGAATCGGGAGGATTGAAAAAGGTCGCACTGATCGTGGCGGCGGTCTCGATCCTCGCCAGCGGCTGGTTCCTCTACCGGCAGTTCGCGACGGACGGAGTTGAGCGGCCAAAAACGGAGAGCGTTCCCGCGTCGAGCGCTCCGGTCTCCGAGCCGCTGGACGCACCACCGACCGCGAAAGCGCCGGGAGCCGTCCCGTCATCGCTGGATTCGCTCATCCTTCAGAAAGGGCGATTTACGGTGGTCGTCGCGACCTTCAACACCCGAAAGGTCGCAGAGCAGGAGATGGCGCGGCTTTCAGAGCCGGGACGCCGGCTCATGGTTTGGCCGGTAAAGTCTGGCGGCGTACGCTATTACCGGCTCGTCACCGGCGATTTCGAATCGCGCCCTGCGGCGCTCGACAGCATGAAGTCGATGCCGAAGGAAATAGCTCGCAACGGATATATTCAGCAAGCACCAAAAAATGTCGTTTTGTATGGAGAACAAGGCTTGTAACAAACTGCATCCTCAGTCGATGTGCCCCGCGTTCGGCGGTTTGCGCGTGCTCATGCGCATCGACGGCGCGCAGGTCTGCATGGCCGCCGATCAGGGCTGCCTCTACGGACTCACCTTCGTGTCGCACTTCTACGCCGCCCGCCGCTCGGTGGTGTCGCCGGAGCTGATGAACGTGCAGATTTCCGGCGGCACGATGATCGACGACCTGCGCCGCGCCATCGAAAAGATCGCCGAAGACCCCTCGGTGCGCTTCATTCCGGTGGTGAGCACCTGCGTCGCCGAGACCGCCGGCATCGCCGAAGAGCTGCTCCCCAAGCGGGTTGGCAACGCCGAGGTGCTGCTGGTGCGGCTTCCGGCGTTCCAGATCAGGACGCACCCGGAGGCAAAGGATGTGGCGGTTTCGTCGCTCGTGAAGCGCTTCGGCGCGTTCGGCGAGCCGAAAAAGGGCAAGACGCTCGTGGTGCTTGGCGAAATTTTCCCGGTCGATGCGATGATGATCGGCGGCGTTCTGCAGAAGATCGGCGTGGAGTCGGTCATCACGCTGCCCGGCGCGGACCTCGACGATTACGTCCAGGCGGGACGAGCCTCGGCCTGCGCGGTGCTGCATCCGTTTTACGAGCGGACGGCGGCGCTCTTCGAGTCGGCGGGGGTGAAGATCGTGGGCGGCAATCCCATCGGCGCAAACGCCACGGGCCAGTGGATCGAGCGGATCGGTGAAGCGCTCGACCTCGATCCGGCGACGGTGAAGCAGGTGGCCGAGGAGGAGCGGCAGAAGGCCAAGGGGGTGATGGCGGGTTTCGCCGAAAGGATGCACGGCTCGGTGATCGTCGCGGGCTACGAGGGTAACGAGCTGCCGCTGGTGCGTCTCTTGCTCGAAGCGGGCCTCGACGTACCCTACGCCTCGACCTCCATCGCCCGCACCGCCCTCGGCGAGGAGGATCACCGCCTGCTGACGATGCTCGGCACGGAGGTGCGCTACCGGAAATATCTCGAAGAGGATATGCAGGCCGTGCTGGAGCACAAGCCCGACCTGGTGATCGGCACCACCTCGCTCGACAGCTTCGCCAAAGAGCACGGCATTCCGGCGATCTACTACACCAACAACATCTCAGCCCGCCCGATCTTCTTCGCCTCGGGAGCCGCGTCAGTGCTCGGCATGATCGCGGGATTGATCGAAAAGCGCGAGATTTACGGCAGGATGAAGGAGTATTTCATGCCGCCGGCGTGAGGTTGGTTGGTGAGGCAGCATACTGACAATCTCATCGATGCTTCTGCATGGATTGCCACGTCGCTTTGCTCCTTTCCATGAACATTGATGGGTCGCGGGCAATAATTCAGAGGACGGGCACAAGACCCGTCCCTACAGTCGGAAATGATTGGTTTTTAACAGGATAACCATGTTCATTGTCCGTGTGCGGGATCATTCCGGATACGGCGGCTCGCAATGACGGAGCTTGGCACTCAGATTTCGTCATCGCGAGTCCCGACTTGTCGGGACGTGGCGATCCATCTTTCACTGCTTTCAGCCAATCCATTATGCACGATGAAACATGAATTTAAAAAGATCATTGGTGTGGATGTACTCGGCAATTATTCATTGCGTGTACATTTCGATAATGGCACGGTAAAAGAAATCGATCTGGAACCCGTTTTATATGGTGAACTTTATGAGCCGCTGCGCGATCCTGATTTTTTCAGACAGGTGATGGTTGATGATGAAGTGGGAACAATCGTATGGCCAAATGGAGCGGACTTTGACCCTGATTTGCTTTACATGTGGGACGAACATGGCAAGGCTTTTGCATCACAGATAAATCGGATATTTGAAAAATCAGATCATAATCATTCCAGTTGAGATTACGATCAGTCAGTGAGAAGTTAGAGGATATTTCAGCGCTTTGGCGTTGCGTGATTTATTTTATTGTACAATAATTTTCCAAAAGCCTGTTTTGTCGCTTCCTGTTCGTTCGATTTTTCCCTTCTCTTTAAGTTCCTTTATTTTCCTTTTTGTTGTGCTTAAACTTATGTTTAATCGTTCGCTGATTTCGGCGGCAGTTATTTTATTGTTTTGCTTTATCAAATAAAATACAGTGTCATTTACAGTGTCATTTTGCGTTTTTACAGTGTCATCGACGGGGGAGATGTAATGGATGTGCATTTCGCGGTTTTTAAGTACATTATTTTCTCGATGAATCAGGTTTAAAAGAAAATTGACAAGATATTTGTCGGTTTTGTGAATGCCTTTAGACAAATCTTCGTAATTAGCACGAGCCAGTGCATTGCGGAAATACCATGAATGCTCTGCAAACAAATCATTGTTTACATCATTAAAGCCAAGTTTGCGAAGATATTTTATTCCCTATGGGTAAATACCCCGTCGCTTGCAGCGGGATTCTTCATTCATCATCCTCTTTCTTATACCCTTCATAATAATAGGATTGCTCTATACCTTTGAAGATGATTTCCCTGTTATCGATTTCATCTGTCAGGTTTGCCTGAAGCAATATCCTGATTTCCAGATCATTTACAGGGCTTCTTTCCATTGCCTGCAAGTAGAGTTCTTTATCGACGAATTGCCAGTTTACTACTTTTTTCAGTCTTGCTTTTAAAATCATATCCAGCCAGATACGCATGGTTCTTCCATTTCCTTCCATGAACGGATGCGCGATGTTCATTTCTACATATTTGGCAATGATTTCTTCAAATGAGTTCTCAGGCATTTGTTCGATTTTCACCAGAATCTCTTTCAGATACAATGAATTTGCAAATCTGAAACTGCCTTTCGATATGTTTTTGGTGCGTATTTCTCCTGCAAAATCATATAATTTATCGAATAGATAAGAGTGTATTTGCTGTAATCCCTTCGTTGTCCCTCTTTCAATTTTCTCAATTTCACCTGAGTCAAACAAACGATAAGCATTTTCTAGACTTATTTTATCAATATTTCTCATGGCTCATGATTGAATTTTAGATTCCAAGCCTACGGCTTCAGTGAAAATTAATTCTTTTTTTGTATTCGAGCAATTGTATTATTTTTTATCACAAGACAGTCAGCCTGCACAAATGCCCAATAGAAGCACAGCACTTGAGTTAACTACATTACCGGTTATTCAGCAAAACTCCTATTGACAGATGCTTATGATTTCCAGTCAATGATTATGGATTTAGCCATTCTCGGTCTGGTTTTGCCAAAAGTCTTGCATTATTATATGCTTGATCAAGTGTTAACACTGTGTGTGCTTTATAAACTTGTTCTTCTTTATTTACCACCAATGCTAAATCAGCATCTTTTTTTGTTTGCATGCAAAGTGGTAATAAAAACTGAATTTTTCCATCATAGAAGTGCGGAATTGCTGTCTTATAATTTCTTCTTACTCGCCTTATAGCGAGTTCTATTGATTTCGCAATTACGTCAAAAAACGCCTCGTCATCCATTAAAGCAATTCCTGAAGGAAATCTTGATTTTCTTTCCTTAATATGTTCACGATCTATAATTATCCTTCCACCATTAAAAGAAGTATCAAAAATCAATTCTCTAACTTCGGCTTCGGAAAAGTAGGTCGCGTGGTCTGGATTTATTGAGAAATACTTTCGGTATCTTGACTGGTCAGTCTCAAATTCAAGGAATTCATACTCGGCTTGTTTAATATGCCATATATTTGACTTGTCAACGTTTTTAACTTTAATGAAATAACCATAAATCTCATCTTGATATGGCGTTACAAGACCAGTGTTAAAGTATGCGTATTCTTTACCATCAGTTGAAGATCGTCCGGTGATAATTTTCTTCTGATTTTGAATTCTGTCAAATGTGTGATTTATGTAATTGTATAGTACTGGATTGCCACTAGTAGGATTTTTAATATAATCCCAAGCTTCATATTCAGTCTTTGTCTGTAAATTCGACAAACTTCCGCTGAAATCATCAAAGTCACTAAAATACTCTAACATACATCTTGTATCAACCTTAACAATATCAATAGCTTCTAGGCCTTTATTATTTTGCGATCTTGTAAAGATGACCGGATCACCTTCTTCTAAAGTTATGAACTTACTGTCTGCACCACGAATTTTTGAATAATGAGCAAAATAAATATCCTTCGAATAGAAGTCTTGTATACGACCAAACCCATTATCAAATTCAGTAACTAAGCCAACCGCACGTTTATTTAAATTAAGCTTAATATCATAAGCCTCCAGTTGACCTTGTTTGACTTTGGATGGCCTCGTTTCAATAGTTACTGGTTCATCATAAAATTTTTTAGCCTCAAAAAGCTCTTTTAGTTCTCCAACTACACTTGAAATGTGAAAGTAAATATCCTGTTGTTTGTCTCTCGGATTTGTTATCCAACCCCAACCCTTTCCGAAATTATAATATTTAACCTTACTGTCCATTGTAATAATATTTTTTTATTGTTTAATCGTCGTTTAAATTTGCAAAGCTATTTATTTCAAATTTGTTATTGTATAGTTTCATTTTTATTTGCCGAAAGTTGAATAATGCCACTTTCTTCAGCCATTTTTATCATGATGTAAAATGTTTTTTCGTCAACATCGCTTTTGTAAGCATCGCCATATATTTTTTTTTAGAAAATCAATAAACCAAAATACAAAATACATAGAGACATAGGCATGTCTGTCGTAACAAGCTAATGCATCAATATTGTGTGCAGGGTACAAGCTTGGCCCCGTTCTACCATCTTCAAACGTATTAATGGTCAGAAGTTCTCCAACTCTCGGAGTTGCAAAATGTGCAATCTCTGAAAGGGCAGGATAAAGTATTTTGCCGCCTTTGCCAAATATGTTTATAACTTTAGGGGTTTGTTTTAAAAGTTTTTGTAATGGCTTTTTATCTATTTCATGTAATCTTGTTAAAGATTCTAATTGTTTTCTTATCAACGTGAACGCCTCGATTAAGTCACCGTTTAAAATCATGTCGTTAATGATATAATGCGTTCTTACAAATGAGGCGGATAGATTAATCTGATAGGAGGTTTTATCGGTAGTTATATTAATATTATAACGTAACTGTTTTGAAATTCTAACAATTAGTCCGTCAAGCGTAATGCGAAAGTTGTTATGTTGTACGGGTTCTATTTTTCTATATGACTCTCTTGCTTTTTGTCTAGCTTTTTCAGAGTCTGCTTGAAAATGACAAGCCGACGAAAGCAACTCATCTACATTTTTTTTGTGGTCAAAACTATCCATATTTCCGTCAATTGGTCGTTGGATTTATATATTTTATTTTTATAAAAATATTTTTTAGTAACGCCCAAGAGCATTGCAACAGAATTGCTGTAAAATCTGCATAAAAGTCGTTCTCTAAGCATCAACCCAATCCTCCCATCCAATCCAGCAAAATCCCAAAGCTCGTAGCTCCAGCGAGCGCACGTTAGCCGTGGCTTGTCATCCCTGTATTCGAGTGAACAGATCGGTATGTCAGTGCTTGCGTGAGGCATTTGCTGTGGGGGAAAGGTGAAACTACCTTGTAAAATCAGCCAACACAATACATGAAGGTAAATAAATTGTACTGGAAAGCAAACAAAAGTACGTCGTTTTATTGCCGCGGCGGGTAGGAATTGTCTGGCGGCATCAAGTGCTATGGCGCACGCCATGCGCACGTACGAGGGTTCACCGATGTCTGGCGTGCAGACGGAAAAATGGATCGCCACGTTCCCGACAAGTCGGGACTCGCGATGACGAATATTTGTTATTCGAGGATTGGGTGGATCAGCCTTGCTTCTTTTTTCCTCGCCAGAAAATCGCGATGAGAATCCAAGCGTAGGCACCTACCAGCGTGAACGGCGCTATATCCAAAGCAAAAAAGCCGTCTACCTCTTTTTCGATGTACATGATGGCGTAACTCAGGGCGAGGAGTGCCGCGCCGAGCGCGATGAAGAGGTAGTTCATCGCGCCGAGTGGCATTGTGGCGGGTTCGGCTTTGGGCGCTGGCTGCGGCTGCTTAGCGGCAGGCTCAGGCTTGCGCTTTTGCTTCTTCGGTGAAGATGGCATCGAGCGTGTCGAGACAGAGTTGCGCCTCCTCCCTGCTGATCGAGAGCGGCGGAAGAAGCCTGATAACATTGTTGCTGGTGGCGTTGACGAGTACGCCTCTCTTCATCGCCTCCTCGACGTAGTACTTCGCTTCGCGATGCACCGTGACGCCGATCATGAGGCCGTACTGACGTATTTCGAGAATCTGCGCGTGCTTTTCGGCCATCTTCTCGAACGCCTCGCGCATCATCGCGCCGGTTTCGAGCGCGTTTTGCATCAAGCCGTCCGCTTGGATCGCCTCGATCATCGCCAGCCCCGCCGCGCAGGCGACCGGGTTGCCGCCGAAAGTCGTGCCGTGGCTCCCGGGGTTGAAAACCTCAGCGACCTTCTCCGTGCCGATGATCGCGCCGAGCGGCAATCCGCCGCCGAGCGGCTTGGCCGAGCAGACGAGGTCCGGCTGGACGTCGTAGGTCATGTAGCTGAAAAACGCTCCCGTGCGTCCGCATCCGGCCTGGATTTCATCGGCCACGATGAGGAAATCGTGCTCGACGGCCAGCTCTTTCAGCCGCGCGATGAAGGCCTCGTTCACCTTGTGGATGCCTCCCTCGCCCTGCACGAACTCCACGAAAACCGCCGCCGTGCGGCTGGAAACCTTGCGTTCGAGGTCTTCGACGTCGTTGAAGTCGATCATGCCGGTTTCGGGCACGAGCGGCTCGAAACCGCCGACATACTTCGGCTTGGCGGTCAGCGAAAGCGCGCCGTAGGTTCTTCCATGGAAGCAGTTAGTCAGCGAGAGCACCTGCGTCTTGTCCGCATCACCGTCACGCGCGGCGAATCTTCTCGCCAGCTTGATGGCCGCTTCGATAGCCTCGGTTCCGCTGTTGCAGAAGAAGACCTTCGACATGCCCGAAATTTCGAGCAACTTCGCGGCCAGGTCGAACTGCGGCTTCTGCATGAAGAGGTTCGAGACGTGGATGTATTTCGCTGCCTGCTCGGTGATGGCGTGTTCGAGGCGCGAGTCGCCGTAACCTATGGCATTGACGCCGATGCCTGCGATCATATCGAGGTAGCGGTCGCCGCTGGCGGTGTAGAGGAACGATCCCTTGCCGCTGGCGATGTCGAGGGGCAGCCTTGCATAGTTATGGAAGAAGAGCTGCTGTTCCGTCGCGAGAGTTATTTCAGGAGTCTTCATCGTCATTATTGGTTCATAAGTCATAAGTTGGAGACTGTCTCAAAAGTCACTCGATCAATGAAAAGTCGAGTCTGAATTCAGTTGTCATTCTGATCCCGACTCATCGGGAGAAGAATCCAGTTTTTAAATATTCAGGATAAGCGATTATTCTGTCATGTTTTACAAAATCAATCTGGATTCTTCATTGCGCTACGCTTCATTCAGAATGACAGGCCGTGTCTTCGTCCACTTCCCGTCTGCGGTGGCGGATCACGCTTCGGATCGTTCGCCAGATGCCGTACGCGCCAAGAAGGATCGAGAACCAGAACAGGTCGCGGCTGTCGCTTCCGCTCATCCTCGAAGCATAGAGTCCAATATACACGGCGAGCACCAGAAATGTCACGGAAAGTAGCGCGTCGAGCGCCATCATGAGCGTCACGCGCCGCTTTTTTGGCTCGCTCACGCTGCTGTCCGATTCGTCCTCAGGATTTCCGGTCATCGCAAGGCGCTGTTTTTTGCTCCGAATAGAAGCGCCAGTCCTTGTTGACGATCAGCCTCGCGCCGTGGCCGAAGGTGAAGTAGGACCAGCCCCACTGCATCAAGACGAAGACGCGGTGCTTGAAAGTCGAGAGATAATAGATATGCACCAAAAGCCAGGTGAACCAGGCGAGCGCGCCGTCGAACTTAAGATTGCCGAACTCGACAATCGCCCGGTTGCGGCCTATGGTGGCCATCTGCCCTTTGTTGTGATATTTAAACGGCTTGCGGGGTTTTCCCTTCAAGTCGTCGAGAATCGACCGCCCGATGGCGTTCCCCTCCTGCATCGCCGCCGGAGCCATGCCCGGCAGGGTCGTGCCGTTTTCGAGGGTGAAACAGGCCTGGTCGCCGCCGACGAACACCTCGGGATGACCGGGCAGGCTCAAGTCCTGCTCGACCATGATGCGCCCGCTGCGGTCGGTCTCGACCCCCATACTCGCGCCGATTTCCGACGCTTTGACGCCCGCCGCCCAGAGCACCGTGGCGGCTTCGATGCGCTCACGCCCGATCTGCACGCCGTCGGCATCGACATTGCTGACGAGGCTCGATGTCCAGACCTGCACGCCAAGCTTTTCAAGCTCGCGGGTCGCCTTGCTCGACAACTCGGGCGCGAAGGTGCCGAGGATGCGGTCAGCAGCTTCGAGGATGAAGATGCGGGTCAGCTTGGGGTCGATGTGGCGATAGAATTTCGACAGGGTGAAGCGACTCATCTCGCCAATCGAACCGGCAAGCTCCACGCCGGTCGGCCCGCCGCCCACGATGACGAAGGTGAGCTGCTTTTTGCGCTCCTTCGGGTCGTTGGTGCGCTCGGCGGCTTCGTACGCCTCCATCACGCGGCGGCGAATTTCGGTCGCCTGGGCGAGGTTTTTCAGGCCGGGGGCGAACTCCTCCCAGCCGTTATTGCCGAAGTAGTGGTGCTGCGCTCCGCAGGCGAGCACGAGATAGTCGTACTCGACATCACCGAAATCGGTGATCACCTTTTTGGAGTCGAGATCGACGTTGGTGACGATTCCCTTGAAGACCGAAACATTATCGTATCCGGCCAGCATATTGCGCAGCGGCGTAGCGATGTCCCCCTCGCCAAGCGCGGACATGGCGACCTGGTAGAGCAGCGGCTGGAAAAGATGATAGTTTTTCCTGTCGATAAGCGTCACCTCGACATCCTTTCGGTTACTCAGCATTCTCGCGGTGTTCAGACCGGTAAACCCACCGCCGACGATCACGACCTTTTTTTTCATCTCGTTCAAATTCTCTCGTTCAATTCACAAATCGCAGGCGCGTTCAATCAATATAGGAATAAAGATACGGCAAAGATGCCTTCATCATGCGCAAACTCTGGAAGGTACAAAAAACAAGCTTAATATCACGAATCGTCCGTTCAGTGGAGTATCGAGCAGGCTTGTCCTTCATGGATTCTGTAGGGACGGCTCTTGTGGCCGTCCTCTTTGGTAATGGCAACAATGGATCGCGGGTAATGATTAAGAGGACGGGCACAATAAATCGCAATCGCCGTCGTTGTAAGAAATTAGGCTAAAGCCTTTATTAGTTTTGTCTTATCTGCATACCCCGTCCCGAAAGCTTTCGGGACGGGGCAATTATTTGAGAATTTTAATGGCCGGATTAAGAAGACGGACGGGCACAAGACCCGCCCCTACAAGAGAATGACACGGGTTGTCAGGATCATCATGTTCAATGTTCGTGTGCGGTATTCTGTCCCGACAAGTCGGGATGGTTCGCAATGACGACGCGTTGCGCAGTCGGTTTTAGCTCAGCTTTTCGATGATCGCGGCGTGGGCGGGGAAGGCCGAAATTAGCGTCTCGCGGTCGGCGAAGGTGAAGTCGCGGAAATCGAAGCCGGGTGCGACGACGCAGCTCACGAGCGCGTAGGCGTCCGGCTCGTCGGATGGCTTCGAAAGGCAAGCGCCGAACCAGCAGCCCGCCGGAACCCACGAGTGCGGCGTCTCACCATTCGTCGGATCGAGGCCGAGAGTGAAGAGCGACGGCTCGCCGGTTTCGGGAAAGCCGTGCACGTCGAGGGGCGATCCGGCGTGAAAGTACCACTGCTCGTCCGAGTGGATGCGGTGCAGGCGCGAGCGGTCGCCTGATTCGAGAAGATAGTAGATCGAGGTGGCGAATGAGCGCGGCGAGCCGAAGGGGCTGGTGGCGTCGAAACCGTACGCGCCTTCGCTGCGGTAGGTTTCGCGGTACCAGCCCCCTTCGGGGTGTCGTTCGAGGCCGAGGCTCTCGATCCAGAACTCAGCCGATGGCATGGAGCTTTTCCCGGATTTTCGCGGTTTTCTGGCGCGAGGCTTCGGCAAGGCGCACGCGGAACTCCTTGAGCTTCTGCATGAGACCGGCGTCACCGAGGGCGAGCATCTGCACGGCGAGTAGCGCGGCGTTGCGGGCGTTGTCGATGCCGACGGTCGCCACCGGAATTCCAGCGGGCATCTGCACGATGGCGTAGAGCGAGTCCTGGCCGCTGAGCTTCTTGCTATAGATCGGCACGCCGATGACCGGCAGCACCGTCATGGCCGCCGTGACGCCCGGCAGGTGCGCCGCGCCGCCCGCTCCGGCCACAATCGCCTTCAGGCCGCGCTCTTCCGCCGAAGAGGCGTAGGCTTCGAGGTCGCCCGGCGTGCGGTGCGCCGAGATGACCGAAATTTCAAACGGAATGCCGAACTCGTCGAGGACGACGGCGGCCTCCTTCATGATGTCGAAATCGGAATCGGAACCCATCAGGATGCCGACCAGAGGCCTCTGCGCTTCAGTGTTTGCTGGTGTCATGAAAAAAAAGAGTATGAGAGCCGGATGAATGTTCAGGCCCTTGAAGTTTGCAGGCTATAAATTTGCGGAGTTTTTGTATCTTCACCCAAAGTTTGAAAAAATAACATTTGCCAAGGAAGAATACAATGACAACAGATGTCGTCGCAAAGCTGGCCTTGAAGTACAGCAATCCCGGGCCGCGTTACACCAGTTACCCCACCATTCCGTCCTGGAGTGAGAATGGCGTGAGCCAGGAGGAGTGGAAAGCCGCCATGGTCAAGGGCTTTAACGAGAGCAACGAGAGCACGGGCATCAGCATGTACATCCACATCCCGTTCTGCGAAAACCATTGCTACTTCTGCGGCTGCAACGCCCACCGCACCAACGATCACTCCTTCGAGAAGCCCTACATCGACGCCCTCATCAAGGAGTGGCAGATGTATCTCGACGTCTTCCCCGGCAAGCTCAACGTCAAGGAGCTGCACATCGGCGGCGGCACTCCGACCTTCTTCAGCCCTGAAAATCTGATCCGCCTGGTCGATACCCTCTTCAAGGATGTCAACCGGATGGACAACTATATCTTCAGCTTCGAGACCAATCCCCGCTCGACCACCAAGGAGCACCTCGAAGCGCTCTACAGCGTCGGCTTCCGCCGCCTGAGCTTCGGCATCCAGGACTTCGATCCCGCCGTGCAGGAGGAGATCAACCGTCCCCAGTCCTTCGAGCTGGTGAAGGAGAAGATCGACCTTGCCCGCCAGATCGGCTTCAACTCGATCAACTTCGACCTCGTCTACGGCCTGCCCAAGCAGACCCTCGCCACGGTCACCGACACCATCCAGAAGGTGATGCAGCTTCGTCCCGACCGCCTTGCCTTTTACGGCTACGGCCACAACCCGCACCTTTACGAAGGACAGCGCCGCTTCAAGCTCGAAGATCTGCCGGTGGGCGACGTCAAGCAGGAACTCTACGACAAGGGTCGCGCCATGCTCGAATCGATCGGCTACCACGAGGTCGGCATGGACCACTTCGCCATCGAAGGCGACGCGCTCTACGAGGCGTTGAAGAACGGTACGCTGCATCGTAACTTCATGGGTTACACCGAGAACACCACCCAGATGATGCTCGCCCTCGGCGCTTCGTCGATCAGCGACACCTGGTACGCCTTCGCGCAGAACGAGCGCACCGACGACCGCTACATGGAGGAGGTCAACAAAGGGCGCTTCCCGATCATGCGCGGCCATCTGCTCTCGGACGAGGATCTGGTGCTTCGCCGCCACATCCTGAACCTCATGTGCCGCCAGGAGACCTCATGGGAAGACCCGGCGCTCTACACCGAGGAGCTTGACGTGGCCCGCTACCGCCTCGAAGACATGGAGAACGACGGCATCGTCGAACTCGGCGAGAAGAGCGTGAAAGTGACCGAGATCGGCGTGCCCTTCCTCCGCAATGTCTGCATGGCGTTCGACGCGCATCTTTGGCGCTCCGACAGCCTCTCCAAAGCGTACAACGTTTCTCGCGACATCCAGAAGGAGTACATCGAAAAGGCCCGTCAGGCCAAGCTTCAAAAGGTTGACTGACATGCGTCGATAACATTTCGATCAATGAAAGGGTGATTCGCAAAGTCACCCTTTTTTTATGCACAGCACGATGAAAAAACATATACGAACAGGATTTATCGGTAGTGGATGGGCGCAGGTGGCACAGGCCCCGGCCTTTTCGCTGATGGATGATGTCGAACTGGCGGCGGTCGCAAGTCCGACCGAACGGCACAGGCAGAGGTTCATGGACAAGTTCGGCATTCCGGCGGGATTCGCCGACTGGCGCGACATGCTTCGGGAGTGTCCGCTCGATCTGGTATGCGTCACCACGCCTCCCTGGCTGCACGAGCCGATGGTGTCGGGCGTGCTCGAAAGCGGGTGCAGCGTGCTTTGCGAAAAGCCCTTCGCGCTGACTGTCGAGGAGGCAGAGCGCATGAACGCGCTTGCGTCAAAATCTCCCGGCCTCGCCCTGATCGACCACCAGTTGCGCTTCCACCCCTCGGTCAGAACGATGAAACAGATGATCGACAGTTGCGAGATCGGCAAGGTGTACGAAGTGCGGGCCGTGGTGAACCTCGCCTCGCGCAACCGGATCGACCTGCCGTGGTCGTGGTGGAGCGACGCGGCCAAGGGCGGCGGGGCGCTTCGCGCCATCGGCTCGCACCTGATCGACCTGAACCGCTTTCTGGTCGGCGAGATTTCGGAGGTGTGCTGCAACCTCTCGACCTCGATTCCGCAGCGCCCCGACGCCTCGACGCCGGGCAAGAGTCTGCCGGTCACTTCGGACGACAGCTTTGCCATGTTCATGAAGTTCGGCCCCTCGTCGGTCGCGATGGGCGCGTCGTCGCTGATGCACGTCACCACGATTGGCTCCTACACCTGGTTCTCGCTCGAAGTGGTCGGCAGCCTCAAGACCATCCGGCTCGACGGCGCAGGCCGCCTCTGGGAGATCGCCAACAGCGAGGCCAAAGGTGGTCGTAGCCTTATCGACGCGCCGCGCTGGAAACAGCACGAGCCGATTCTGCCCTGGGACGAGCTGGTGCTTCAGGAGAAGATCAAGCTCTCGCCAATTGCCGTGCACGGCATCTTCGCCGTCGGCTTCGCCTTCCTCGCGCACCGCATCGTCAAAGCGCTGAAGAGCGGCGACCCTGTCGTCCTTCAGGACGCCGCCAGCTTCCGCGACGGCCTCGCCATCCAGAAGGTGATGCAAGCCGGTCTCGACTCCGACCGCGAGAAGCGGTGGGTGAAGGTTAATGGATAATGGATAATGGATAATGGATAATGGATAATGGATAATGGATAATGTGGGGACGACAGGCGTTCGACTGGAATGACGAGGGAATTCGGGTGGAATCGTCCTGATTTTTTCCGTCGTATTCGTCCTATCTGTCCTATTCGTCCCATAAGTCCCATTTTCTGATCATCGGTTTGTTAAAAAATCTTCTTTCGGGAAGAAGATAAAATTGAACCTCTCTTGAGGAACTGAACTATGCCGTGGGTGATGCTGTTTGTGGCCGGGCTGTTTGAATGCGCTTGGGCTGTTGGGCTGAAGTATTCCGAAGGCTTCACTAAACCCGTGCCGTCGGTGCTGACCATCGCGGCGATGCTTGTCAGCTTCTGGCTGCTCTCCATCGCCATGAAAAGCGTGCCGGTCGGCACGGCCTACGCCGTCTGGACAGGCATCGGCGCAGCGGGCGTCGCCGTGGCGGGAATGCTGCTCTTCAACGAACCGCGCGATCTCGGGCGGCTGTTCTGCATTTTCCTCATCATCGCCGGTGTCGCCGGGTTGAGAGTGCTCGCGGGGAAGTGAGCGCGGGGTATGTTGTAGTGGCGGCAGTGGTAGAATTCTATTGGAATATTCTTCGAGTGTTGGTGAATTATCTCGTTATTTCACAATGAGATAAGAATATTGCTTTCGAGGAAATGAATTGAGTGTATATGTAAATTATAATCACAATAATTGTTAATCAATATTTTGTGTATTCAAATATTTTATAATCTCACCTGCTGTTCTATTTGTTTGTTTTGCAATGAAATAAATGATTATGCGTAATTTTGTGTAGATAAAATTTTTTGATTATACAGACAAATTTTTGCAACTTTTCATCGTAGTTCTGTAAGCAAATCAGTTTGTTTTCAGGTTACGCCCCCCAGATGCATGGGCACATTACTCTTCCCGTCAGTGCCTTAGTCATACATCTCTCGTGCGAACCCTTTGTAGTGCAGTTGTATCAAAAATGCTTTTGTAAGAATTTTTTGATGTCGCATGGATGTATTTAATGTTTTTTCAGAATATTTCAGCCATTGGAGGGGTAATATGAAAAAAAATCTTTTTATGCGTATCATGGCGATGATTCAGGTCGTTGTCATTTTTCTTGTATTTCCCGTTAAAGCTTTTGCACTTATTGTTGAGGGGATCCCTGCTCCGGGGCATAGCTTTATTCATTTTTACTATAATTGGACTATTAATAATGAAGATGTTTCAGGATCCATTGAATTAATTGATACTGGAGTAATACCACCATATCCTCCGGGCATTACAGATGTAAGACAAACGATCACGATGGATGATTTTAGTTCAAATACAATGTCGCTTGCTTTTTTTGATAACAGCAATAATATGATTCCGTTAGATAATGCATATGGTTTTTTAGGGCTATCATCGACAGATAATATTTGTATTCCTGATTTTTCAGCAGATTTGAATGGCGATGGTTATGCAGAGACGCACCTGTATGGAGCTGTTGATATTTCTAATCTGGTTAACAATTATTCTTCGTTGTTTGTTAATAATATGCCTTTTGTTTACTATGCTAACTATCGTGCTAGTGATTTTACTCGTTATGGATATGTTTTTAGTGTTAATGACAATATTACTTATACACCAGGGGTCGGTTTTCAGACAACTACCCCTTTGCTGAATGATCAAATCATTTTGATAACAGATATTCATGGAATTTCTTCGACTCCTGAACCATCCACCGTTTTGCTTTTGGGCGTCGGTGCTCTTGGCGTGGCATACAAGAACCGTCGCAAAGCGGCCATTGAAGCGTAATCTTTTGCCTCGACTTCTGGTGAAATGAATTGAGTGGACAGAGTGGACTATATGGACTTAGGGGCGGTTTGCGAATCGCCCCACCGCCCTCTTTCATTATCAACTATCAATTATCCATTACCCCGCCTCTTCCTCCCAGCACAGGTACAAAGCCTCCAGCTCTTTGCACAGCTCTTCATATTCCGCTGTAGCTTTTTTCGTTGCCTCGGCGGGTTGTTCGTAGAATGAGGGCTGGGCCATCATATCTTCGTGCTGTTTTTTTGACTCCTCAAGCCGCTGAATCTCCTTTTCTATCGCTTCGATCTTCTTGCGGTTGCCTTTGGGCGGGGCGGGTTTTTTTGCCACCGGTTTTGCGGCGGCGGCTTTGCGGTCGGCTTCCTGTTTGGCGGCGGCTTGGGCTTGCTGTTTCTTCTCCTCTTCCCACGCTTTTTCCGCTTTTTCGAGGTATTCGGCGTAGGTACCGAGATAGACTTGAACCGAGCCGTTCTTGATTTCGAACACCTTGTTAACCAGGCTGTCCAAAAAATAGCGGTCGTGGCTGACGATGAGGAGGGTGCCGTCGTAGTTTTCGAGCGAGTCGATCAGCATCTCCTTGGAGCGCATGTCGAGGTGGTTGGTCGGCTCGTCCATGATGAGCAGGTTCGAGGCCTGAAGCAGAATCTTGGCGAGCGCCACCCTCGATTTTTCGCCGCCAGAAAGCACGCCGGTCTTCTTCTCGACCGCGTCGCCGCTGAAGAGGAAGCAGCCCAGAATGTCGCGCACGCGGCGCTGCGCTTCGGAGGTCGGGGCGGCGTCCATCATCTCCTGAAGGACGCTCTTTTCGGGCGAGAGGTTGTCGGTCTGGTGCTGCGCGAAGTAGTTCATGCTGACGTGGTGGCCGGTCTGACGCTTGCCTTCGAAGTCGATTTCGTCCGCGAGAATCCGGCAAAACGTCGTCTTGCCCGCGCCGTTCGAGCCGACGATGGCGATACGGTCGCCGCGCATGATTTCGAGGTCGATCTCCTTGAGCACGGTTTTGGATGAGCCGTCCGGCAGCCGATAGGTTTTCGTAACCCCTTCCAGCCGAAGCACTTCGCGGCCCGACGGTCTCGCTTTCGGGAAGGAGAAGGAAATCTGCGACAGATCCTCCTCGGGCGCCTGTAAACCCTCTTCGAGCTTCTGCATCTGGCGCAAGCGGCTCTGCGCCTGCCGCGCCTTGGTCGCCTTGTAGCGGAAGCGATCCACGAACGCTTTCAGGTCGGCCACCTTTTTCATGTCGTTTTCGTAGCGCGACATCATAAGCGTGTAGCGCTCGGCCTTCTCCGTTTCATAATAGCTGTAGTTGCCCTTGTACTCGGTGATCTCCTGGAAGGCGATTTCGAGCGTCTTGGTGGTGAGCTTGTCGAGGAAGAAGCGGTCGTGCGAGACGATGAGGTAGCTGTGTTCGTAGTTCAGGAGGTACTGTTCGAGCCAGCGGAGCGAGTCGATGTCGAGGTGGTTGGTCGGCTCGTCGAGCAGGAGGAGCGTCGGGTTCTGCAAGAGCAGCCGGGCGATGTGCAGGCGCATCTGCCAGCCGCCGGAGAACTCCTTGACCTTCTTGTGGAAATCCGCGCCGCTGAAGCCGAGGCCCGAGAGAATCTTCTCGGCGTCCGACTGCATCCGATAGCCGCCGAGCCGCTCGAAGTCGTGGGCCGCGTCGCTGAAGCGCTCGATCAGCTTGTGGTACTCGTCGCTCGCGTGATCCTGATCAGGAAGCGAAAGCTCGTGCTCCATCTGCGTGATTTTTTCAGAAAGCTCGTGCAGCGTTTTGTTTGCTTCGAGCGCATATTGCAGGGCGCTTTTTTCGAGGTCGCCTTCGAACGAGATCTCCTGTGGGAGGTAGCCGATGGTGGTCGTCGAGGATTTCATGATCTGCCCGTCGCTCAGAGGGCCGTCCTCTTTGAGCTGGCCGCTGATGAGCCGGAGGAGCGTGGTCTTGCCGGTGCCGTTCAGGCCGACCAGCGAGGCGCGATCCTTGTCGCCGATTCTGAAGGAGGTGTCGCGCAGGAGCACCTTGGTGCCTGCCGAAAGTGAGAGATTTCGTGCTTCGAGCATGGGTCGCGGTTTCAGGTTTGGTGTGAAGATACGATATTTCAGTAAAGCGCCATGCGGCTTCCGCTTTCCGCGCCATTGATCGGGCATCGGGAATTTTCGCATGAGCGCAGGAAACAAGTGGTTACGGCGTCGAACGGGGTGGTTATGTCAACGTATTTCTTCATTATATCAGGATCATGAGACGATTACGACCAGCTCGCCTCCTTGTAGCGGCGCTGTTTTTTGCTTTCCTGCCGGGCGCGTCCGCGCTTGCGGTCGAGACGCTCGATTGGGCGCAGTGCCTCGCCGAAGCCTCCGGCCATCATCCCGATCTTCGCTCGGCGGCGGAAAAGGTGCGCCAGTCCGAGGCGCAGCGCGACATAGTCAAGGGCGGCCTGTTGCCAACCGTGAGCGCGACGGCGGGCGGCGAGCGCTCAGTATCGAGCGCTGCTTCGGCGACGGGCGCATGGTCGTACGGCGTCAACGCAAGCCAGTTGCTCTTCGACGGCGCGAAAACCTCCAGCCAGGTCAAGTCCGCCAAAGAGACGGTGAAGGCGTCGAAGTACAACGAGAGCGAGGTTTCGGTCTCGACCCGCTACGCCTTGCGTACCGCCTTCGTGCAGTTGCTCACCGCGCAGAAGCAGGTGGCGCTCGCCCAGGAGATCATGACCAAGCGGCGGCAGAATCTCCGGCTCATCGGGCTGCTCTACCAATCGGGCACGGAGCATATCGGCTCGCTCAGCAAGGCGCAGGCCGACATGGCCGAGGCGGAGTTCGAGGTGGCGCAGGCCAGGCGCGGCCTTGAGCTCTCGCAGGTGGTGCTCGGCACCCAGCTTGGCCGCACGTCGTTCGGCGCACTCCGCGTCACCGGCCAGTTCACGGCAAGCGAGCGGAGCCGACAGTCGCCCGACTTCGACCGGATCGTCCGCGACAACCCGACCTATCTCAATCTCACAGCGCAGAAGTATGCCGCCGGTTACAGCTTGCAAGCTGCCCGGAGCGCCTTCATGCCGTCGGTTTCGCTCTCCACCGGTTTTGGTAACAGCGCTTTCAGACAGATTCCGCCCGACCGCATCGACTGGCAGACGGGGGTCAATTTCTCCGTGCCAATCTATGCGGGCGGCTCGGGCAAGGCGGGCGTCGCAAAGGCGCGGGCGGTGGTCAACCAGTTGAACGCCGACGAGGAGAGCCTTTATCTGTCGCTTATGCGGAGCGTCGAACAGGCGTGGAAGAGCTTTGTCGATGCTTCGGAATATGTCGATGTCCAGAAGAAGTATCTCGCCGCCGCCTCCGAACGGGCGCGGATCGCCGATGCGCAGTACTCCGCGGGGCTGGTTTCCTTCAACGAGTGGACGATCATCGACGATAATCTTGTCAGCGCGAAAAAATCATATCTCAACGCCCAGTCCAATCTCCTCTTCGCCGAGGCGGCTTGGGTTCAGGCAAAAGGAGGGACTCTTGAAACCCGGTAAACCGCAACTGATCTGGGGAGCAGCGATTGCCGCCGTCGCACTCGTCGCCGGATTTTTCTTTTTCCGGTCGTCGCTCGACGGCAAGTCGAAGGTCACGTACCGCGAGTATCGCCCGGTCATCGGCGCTATACGCCAGATGATCTCGACCACGGCGACCATCAAGCCGCAGAACCGGCTCGAAATCAAGTCGCCCGTCGGCGGCAGGATCGACAAAATTCTGGTCAAGGAGGGGGATTTCGTCAAAAAGGGGCAGGTGCTTGCGCTGGTCAGCTCCACCGAACGGGCGGCGCTGCTCGATGCGGCCACGCTGAAGGGGCAGGGCGAGATCGACTACTGGAACAAGGTCTACAACCAGACGGCGCTGATTTCGCCGATCAACGGGCAGGTGATCGTCAGCAACCTCAATCCCGGTCAGACCATCACCACAAGCGATCCAGTTCTCGTGCTCTCCGACCGGCTCATCGTCCGGGCCGACGTGGACGAGACCGACATCGGCAACGTGAAGACCGGCCAGAAAGCGGTGATCAGCCTCGACGCCTATCCCGGCATCCGGGTCGAGGGGGTGGTGGATCATATCTATTACGAGTCCACGCTGGTCAGCAACGTCAATATCTACCGCGTGGACCTCGTGCCCGTGAAGGTGCCCGAGGTGTTCCGGTCGGGGATGAGCGCCAATATCGACATCATCGTCAACGAAAGGGAGAACGTGCTCACGCTGCCGGTTGCCGCCGTCAAGGGGCAGAACGGTGAGTCGTTCGTGCTGATGCGGGCGGCAGCTCCCGACTCTGTCCGTCGCGTACCGGTGCGGCTCGGCTTGCAGGATGAGAGCAACGTCGAGATCGAGAGCGGCCTCTCGGCTTCGGATGTGGTCGTCGTGCAGGGCAAGGCGTTCGTTCTGCCGAAGGACAACAACGGAGGCAGCAATCCATTCCTCCCCTCTCCGCCTCGCGACAAGCAGAAGAGAGGCCAATGATCGAGGTCGTTGACATCAGCCGGACCTACACCATCGGCGAGAGTCCGGTACGCGCCCTCGACGGCGTGAGCCTGAGGATCGAACAGGGTGAGTTCGTGGCGATCATGGGTGCTTCCGGGTCGGGCAAGTCCACGCTCATGCACATTCTCGGCCTGCTTGACGTGCCCGACAGCGGCGCATATCGTCTTATGGGCAAAGAGGTCGGCAAGCTCAACGACGACGAGCTGGCGACGCTGCGCAACAACGTCGCCGGGTTCGTCTTCCAGCAGTTCCACCTGCTCGGGCGCATGAGCACCATCGACAACGTGATGCTGCCCTGCATCTACAGCGACGAGCAGGGCGATTTCCGTGCGGACGCGCTGAAGCGACTCGACATGGTCGGCCTCGGCCACCGGGCGGGTCATCGCCCGAACCAGATGTCCGGCGGCGAGCAGCAGCGCGTGGCCATCGCCAGGGCGCTCATCCGCGACCCGATGATCATCTTCGCCGACGAGCCGACCGGCAATCTCGACACGAAGAATTCGCACGAAATCATGCGCATTCTCACCGAACTCCACCGGCAGGGGAAGACGATCATCATGGTGACGCACGAGCACGACATCGCCGACTACGCCGGGCGGGTGATCACCATGAAGGACGGCAAGATCATCGAAGACCGCAAGAAGGAGGGGATGGAGTTCCGGCCCGGCGCGAAACCGGACGGGATGCAGATCGCGCACCAGCCGCTTTTCAATCCATCGCGGATGCTCGGTTTCATGAAGCAGGCGTTCCGCTCGATCACCTCCAACAAGATTCGCACGCTGCTCTCGGTGCTCGGCATCCTCGTGGGCGTCGCCTCGGTGATCGCCATGATGGCGCTTGGAGCTGGGGCGAAGGCCTCGATGGAGGCGCGGCTCAAATCGATGGGTTCGAACCTGCTCTCCATCCGGGGCGGATCGGCGCGAATCGGCGGAGCGGCGCAGGGGAGTGGCACCTTCACCCGCTTCACCGCGCAGGACGCCGCGGCCATCGCGGAGCTCAAGCCGCTGGTCAGTTACGTCTCCGGCGACGTGACCGGCGCGGCGCAGATGGTCTGGTTCGATAAAAACACCAACAGCAGCGTCGAGGGGGTTGACTACGATTACGCCAGGATGCGTGACGCGACCCCCGCCATCGGGCGATGGTTCACCCGCGAGGAGATTCAGTCGCGCCGGAAGGTGGCCATTGTCGGCACGACCGTGGTCTCCGAGCTGTTCGGCAACGAGGATCCGGTGGGCAAGACGATCAAGATCAACCGCATTAACTTCACGATCATCGGCGTGGCGCCGCCCAAAGGGTTCGCCGGGCATCGCGACCAGGACGACGTGGCGCTCATTCCCGTGACGACCGCCATGTACCGTGTGCTTGGCAAGGAGTATTACGACAACATCTTCGTCGAGGTGTCGAGCGCCGGGAACATCGAACCGGCCAAGCAGGCCATCGACGCGCTCATCCGCAAGCGCCACAAGATTCAGCCGGACGACGACGATTCGTTCAACATCCGCGACATGACCGAGTTCCAGCAGATGCTCAGCTCGACGACCCAAACCATGAGCATGCTGCTCGGTTCCATCGCGGCGATTTCGCTCGTGGTGGGCGGTATCGGCATCATGAACATCATGCTGGTCTCGGTGACCGAGCGCACGCGGGAGATCGGCCTGCGCAAAGCCATCGGCGCGCGGAAGGGTGACATCATGCTTCAGTTCCTGATCGAATCGGTCGGCATGACGCTCTCAGGCGGCCTCATCGGCATCGTGGTTGGCGTCGGTGTCTCCATGATGCTCTCGACCTTCGCCGGATGGGCGGTGAAGACCTCGATGTTCTCGGTGCTGCTCGCCTCCGGCTTCTCGGTGCTGATCGGCCTCTTTTTCGGCCTCTGGCCCGCCCGGAAAGCCGCGATGCTCAAGCCTGTCGAGGCGCTGCGCTTCGAGTGAGCGGTCTCCGGTTTTGGCTGGGAAAAATTTTTTTCAAAAAAAATAAAAATGTGCGCAAGGAAGAAGAGTCGGCATCGTCTTACTGATTGAAAGGGATGAGTTGAACAAGATGGTTGGTTGTTGTGTTTGATGATGATGATGAGTGAGAGAGTTAAGTGTTGTTCTTTGTGTGTTGAGTAACAGCAACGTTCCGGCTCTTCTTCGCGTTGTTATGGTATGGTTGCTAATGATGCGTGAGGATGATTACGATGGTTCTGATGAATCGCGGAGAGAGACGGGTTGTTGTTGATAAAGCAGGGCGAAAGGCTGGTTGATCCTTTCGCCCTGCTTTTTTTATGTCCGTTCGTGACGGTGCTCGCCACAAGGCGAAAGTGACTGGAAACGCGAAAAGCCCGCCTCCACGATGCGATGTGGAGGCGGGCTTTTTCGATTCCTGATCGTCCGGTGATTTATGCCGTGGCGAGCGCTTTATGCACCTTCTCTGCGGCGTCCCTCAAGCCTTTGGCCGAGATGAGGTTGAGGCCCGATTCGTCGAGCATCTTCTGCGCCGCTTCGGCGTTGGTGCCTTCGAGGCGCACGATCACCGGCACCGTCAGGCCGATGTTCTTGGCTGCTTCGATGACGCCTCCGGCCACGCGGTCGCAGCGCACGATGCCGCCGAAGATGTTGACCAGAATCGCCTTGACGTTCTTGTCGCCGAGGATAATCTTGAACCCCTCTTCGACCGTCTTCGGGCTGGCTCCTCCGCCTACGTCGAGGAAGTTGGCCGGTCTGCCGCCGGAGAGCTGGATGAGGTCCATGGTGCCCATCGCCAGGCCCGCGCCGTTGACCATGCAGCCGACGTTGCCGTCGAGGCGCACGTAGTTGAGGTTCGACTTCGAGGCTTCGTATTCGAGCGGATCCTCCTCGCTGGTGTCGCGTAGTTCGAGGTACTCCTTGTGGCGGTAGAGCGCGTTGTCGTCGAAGTTGATCTTGACGTCGAGCGCGAGCACGCGGCCCTCCTTCGTGATAACGAGCGGATTGATCTCGGCCAGCGAGGCGTCGATTGAGGTGTAGGCGTTGTAGAGCGCCTCGATGAACTTCACGGCGTTGCGGAACTGCTCGCCCTGCAAGCCGAGGAAGAACGCCGCCTGGCGAGCCTGGAAGCCTTGCAATCCGTAGACCGGATCGACGTGAATCTTGAGCAGTTTCTCGGGGGTCTCTTCGGCCACCTTCTCGATCTCCATGCCGCCTTCGGTCGAAACCATGAGCACGTTGCTCGAAGTGGCGCGGTCGAGGGTGATGCCGAGGTAGAACTCCTTGTCGATATTCATTCCCTCTTCGACGAGGAGACGGCGCACCTCTTTGCCTTCGGGGCCGGTCTGGTGGGTCACCAGCGTCGCGCCAATCATCTTCTGGGCGATGTCGAACACCTCGTCCGGCGATTTGGCCAGCTTGACGCCCCCCGCCTTGCCGCGGCCACCGGCGTGAATCTGCGCCTTGACGACCACCACGGGACTCGACTGCGTCTCGAAGAGCTGGATCGCCGCCTGTTTTGCTTCTTCAGCCGAAAATGCTACTATGCCCTTCGGAACGGTTACGCCGAACTGCTTCAGGATGCCTTTGCCCTGATACTCATGAATATTCATAGATCGAGTTCTACGGTTATGAGATAAAGATTGCCGGACGAGACCGGCGTCCACGCGGAATAATAAAGAGGTTTAAGACCCATGATAATAAAAATTTTCGATTTTGCTGAACCCTCTGTGGCCTCCGTCGCAGTTTTCTTTTCTCCTCATGCATGACCTGAACTACTGTATGGAACTGGCTTTTCGCGAAGCCATCAAGGCTTACGAGAGCAAGGAGGTGCCGGTCGGAGCGGTGGTGCTTGACCCGAACGGCTCGATCATCGGACGCGGCCACAACCAGGTGGAGACGCTCTCGGACGCCACCGCCCATGCCGAGATGATCGCCCTGACCTCGGCGATGGGCACACTCGGCAGCAAATATCTCGAAGGGTGCACCCTCGCCGTCACGCTCGAACCCTGCCCGATGTGCGCCGGTGCAATCGTGCTTGCCAAAATTGGCCGGGTGGTCTTCGGCGCATGGGATCCCAAGATGGGCGCGGCAGGAACCGTGCTCAACATCACCGGCTGCAACGCCCTCAACCACCAGCCCGAAGTCTACGGCGGCATCATGGAACGCAAAGCCGAGAGCCTCTTGCAGGATTTTTTTCGCGGGCTGCGGGGGCGGTGAAAGAGAGAGAAGAGAATCAGGAGGTTGAGGGGGTTTAGGTCAGGAAGGTGACTGACAAACTGTCATTGAGTTTTGTAAAACTCTGGTAATATTCGTACATATTATCGTAAGCCTCGCCGTCGAGCTTATGCAGTGCTTCTTCCGAGACGGCCTTCCGAATGAGCAGATCAGAGCCGATGACACACGAGTGACGGAAATGCTGATATATATGTTGAGTCTACGTTTGCAACAGAGTTGGGCGAAGCGTTCTTTGAGTAATGCCGTGTGTATTGCCGGTTTAGACTGATCTGTATAAACCGGCAGGTTTAAAAAGCTGTTAACGCTGTCAAGTGTTTTATAAATAATTGATTAGCTGGTTTGTCATTATGATTTTTTGGTCGTCTTATACAGAAAGAAGCTTTCTGCCTTTTCTGGATTAGGCGGATCAGTCTAAACATTGTTATGCCATTGATAAATGAATTAGGAGTACAAAATGAAGATTGGTGCAGGTGGACTTGTCAAAATCGCTGAAATGATATGTGGTGATAGTCCATTTGATTTTTTCCCATATAGAAGTTCATCTAATCTTACAAGGTTTTTTGTCGATTTAGAGTTGGATTACGTTCATGATGGAACTACAAGACGTCATTGGGTTAATGATGTTTTGAAGGAGTTAAACGGCAAAAAAGAACTTTCAAACAATATGCCTTCCAAAGAAATGGTTGTGGTCTTAGAAAATCTAATCCACCCCGATCATTTTCTCTTCGATCCAAAAGTCGACCATGAAAAGGCTAAAGAAGCTGTAAAAGCATGTCTGAAAACATACAACCTAACTACAGCAGAACAAACAAATGGCTTGTCGAAAGTGTGTCCACTTCATGGTGATTTCATATCAACAGATCATGAAGAAGTGCCGTATGAAAGAATAATTACTTTTAAACCAAGTGTTTTCCAAGTGCCAAGCAAACCACTGAATAATGATCTTATTTCTGTAATGATGCCTTTTAATGCGTCATTTTCGAAAACATATGATGCCGTGAAGAGAGTGGTTGACTACATGAATAAAGAATGTCTTCGTGCCGATGATATTTGGGAAAATTCCACATTTATGCAAGATGTCTTTGAACTTATCTATCGATCAAAAGCTGTAGTTGTTGATTTCACGGGCAGAAACCCAAATGTCATGTATGAAACAGGGATAGCTCATACCCTTGGGAAAACGGTTATTCCTATAACGCAATCACTTGATGATATCCCGTCTGACTTAGGACACCACAGGGCGCTGAAATATTTACCAAACGAAGAGGGTTATAGTGCACTTAGTAACGAATTATATAAGCGGCTTAAAGTATTATATAAAATTGAGGCATAACCACCGGCTCCACGCGGACCCCGCAAACAGCGCGGGTCCGGTGAGCCGTAGCGTTCGTTTGACAATCTCATTAATTGTAGCTACATTAAAGTTGTGAGAGTCGAGTTCGATCCCGCCAAGGACGCAGCAAACCAAGCGAAGCACGGTGTGTCTCTGGCTATGGCAGGCGACCTCGACTGGGAAGCCGCACTGGTGTGGGTTGATGAACGGTTTGAGTACGGCGAGTCGCGAATGATTGCGCTCGCTCCGCAAACCGAAATCCTGTACTACGTGGCATTTGTAGACCGAGGCGAAGTGCGAAGGGTCATCAGCCTGCGCCGCGCCAATCGTCGCGAGGTGAAACACTATGTCGAAAATCTCTAAGCGTTCAACGATCCTCATGCCCACTGCGGAAGAGGACAAGGCCATTACTGCGGCAGCTAAAAATGATCCTGACGCGCAGCCACTCACGTCAAAGCAACTGAAGGCGATGGTGCCAATCCGCGCCCTGCGTGGTCGTCCGAGGTCTGAAAACAAGAAGCTGCTTGTGTCGGTGCGTTATAGTCCCGAGGTCATCGCCTACTTCAAGTCAACCGGTGAAGGTTGGCAATCACGAATGGATGGTGTGCTTCTTAAGTACGTAACGCGCCATTCCCGTAGCGAGTGAAATGTGACCGAACCCTGCGGTTCACCGGACGCTGCGCGATAAAACCTTGCGCCGCTGAACTCAAACGTTAGCGCTCGGAAACGTACAGGAGTTGGAGTCAGGATTGTATCGATTGAAACAATAATTGCCTGAGGTAACAAAATACTTAGGGTGCGTCCATAGTATGTCGTCGATGAGAACCAGCAACGGACGGGGGTGTTATTGTCGCTTGCCGAGTGGGAGAAGATTCTCGGCTATCTCGAAGAACTCGATGATATTCATGCCTATGACGAGGCAAAGGCTGGTTCTCAGGAAACCATCCTTTTTGAGCATGCAGTGCGTGAGATCGATGAAGGTTTTGCAGAAGTTCAATGAAATCCTTGAGCGCGTCAGCCTCTAAGGATGAGCGATTATTGAGCTAATCAGCCCGCATTCCAATTCATACTTCAGCATTCATAATTCATCATTTTCCCCTGCTGTCAAGTCAATACCAAACAGTCTTGTACATTCCGCGTCATTGCGAGCCGCGAAGCGGCGATGCAATCCATACGGATTGAGCGCGATAGTGAATAGGGATGGATCGCCACGTCCCGACAAGTCGTGACTCGCGATGACGAATCTCCGTCATTTTTCTTTTGACATATCCCTTACTCCTTCCCGCTCTCCATGATGATATTCCTCAGCGAGCTGGCGAGGTGGGAGACGATGTCCTGTGCGACGCTGCTGCCTGATGTTGGCGCGGTGACGCTGACGGTGTCGAGGCTTTCGATGTCGGCTTTCTTGACGGCGTTGCTGATGGTCACGGAGAGAATCGGGTTGACATCGTTCACAAATCCAGACCCAACTGGTTTGGCGGAGTGGCTGGCGGTTTTGGTTTTGGCTTTGCTTCTTTTTTCTCTTTCGCTGGCTTTTTCGCAAGAGGCTTTTTCTCGTCGTGCAGTTCGCTTTGACGCTGCGCGAGGAGTCTTTGTTTTTCCCTGAGCTGTTGCAACAAGCTCTCTATTTTTGCGGCGTGGTAGTCCGGTTCAACCCTCTCAATTTTCCTGACCGAATCCGGGCGTTGTGGTGGCATGACTTTTGTGGCTCTGGACGGAATAAGCCGTTCCGGCTTTGCCAGCCCGCTCTTCTCGAAGCACCAGCTTATCGGCTCCTCTCGGCGTTCGTGCGAGAATTCGTAGATGAGCGGCAGGTTCAGCGCCTGAAAGAGCGGCATCCACTCATTTTTTTCACCGGTGTTCACGTTTCGCACGGCGAGTTTGGGGTTGAACTGGTACCACCCCTGGGCGACGCGCAGGAAGAGCGACCGGTTGTAGGCGTAGTCCCGCGAAACCTCGTTGCGGGCAAGCACGCCGCTGAGAAATTGCCGGTGATTCCTCTCGGGCCGCACGACGCTCGTCGGCATATGCTGCCAGGCGTCGAGAATCGTTTTGGTCTCGAAAGCCGGAACGGGGCGCTCAAGGTAATGGGTGAAACGATCCCTGAAAAGCACCCAGAGGGTCTGGAAGATGAAGTATTCCGACAGATGGCGGTCGATTCTGACCAGGCGCTCCTCGGTCATGACATCCACCGATGCCGGAGCCAGCAATTCGTAGAGCGCGCCGAAGGCTTCAGCGGCATACTTCGGATCGCGAAACGCTCGTCGCATCGCCCAGTGCAGGGGCGTGTAGCCGTAGTGGTCGGTTTTGGCGGGATTTGCGCCCGCATCGAGGAGCGTTTCGACGAGGGCGATATTACCCGCTGTCGCCGCGGCCATGAGCGGCGTCTGGTTCATGGGCAAGCGGTGGTCGATGCCGTGCTGCTGGCACTGCTTCATCACGCTTTTTACGTTCTGGCCGAAATACTGCAAGTAGCTTTTCCGGCCAAGGCTGTCGAGCTGGGCGTTGAACTGTATTGCAGGCTCATAGTCGCAATCGGTTATCAGCCTGTCGGCCAGCACCGGCTCGTCATGGCAGAGGGAATACTCATACAGTTGCTGCCGGAATTTGTTGCCGGGCAGTTTTTTGATGAAAACCTTGCCGAGAAGCTCCCGCACCGCAGGCTCGTCGATGACCTGCCACGGCGGAGGAGTCTGGCGGAGCATGGTTTTGCGGATGGCGTCGGCCTGCTCCTGCTTGCCCTGTAACTCCAGTTTTCGCGCCTCCCTGTGCCACTCTTCGACCGAGGAGCGCTCCTCCTTCACCGTCACCTTGCTGGCCACCGACAGATCGAGCATGTCGAAGAGCCGGTGGCCGGTATCAGACTCGATGATATAGAGGTTTTTCACCGCTCGCGTAATCGCAACGTAGAGCGAGTTGACGAAAAACTTGTAGATTTCGAGCGATTTGTCGCTCTTGTCTTTTGCCCGGCGATAGTCGAGCGCCTCGGCGGAGCGCACCTCCTCCCGGTCCACGCCGGAGACGATTTCGGCGAACTCGCTGCGGTTGCCGGAGACCATCCCGAAAAGCACGATGTTGTCGTATTCGAGTCCCTTGGCCTCGTGAATCGAAAAGAGCAGCGGCGTCGAAAACGCTTTGCGAGCCTCCGCCTTCTCCTCGTCGCGCATGACCAGCACGGCGAAGCGGGTCGAGTGCTTCGTTTTGCCGTTGATCTCGCGGACGGCCGCATCGCTGTTTTTCATGAGCGTCACCTGGCCGGAGTCGTCGCCGACCGGATCGACCAGATAGTTGCTCTCCCGGTCAATCGAGCCGAACCGGAGCTGCTTGAGTTTCAGCAGCCGGTTGGCCAGCCGCGTGGTCTCCGTGCCGTTGCGGAAATTGGCGGTCAGAATGTTCAGCTTCTGGCGGTCGGCAAGTTTCGGATCGCTCCAGAAAAGGCTCTTGACCTGGCCCCAGGAGAAGAAATTGGGATGGACGATCTGGTTCGAGTCGCCGCAGAGAATAAAGTGGCCCGGCTTTTTGAGCGTTTTCAGGACGAGCGAGAGCTGGATGGAGGTCAGATCCTGCACCTCGTCGATGACGATGAAGTCGTAGCGGGGCGCGGCCATCGCCATCCGCTCGTGGGCGATCAGGTTCAGGTCGTAGAGGCGCTCCGTCGCCAGCCACTCGCGGTACTTTTCAAACAGCGCGTAGAGCGCTTTTCGCTCGCCGCCGGTGAAGATCGACTGCCGGATGCCGAGCTGCTCGTAGGCTTCGGCGCTCAGGACGCCGCTCGCGCCAGCGGTGATGACGCCGCGAATCTCCTCGAAGGCCTGATGGGGATCGAGCTCCCTGAAGGCGTTGCGCACTCTGGAGAACCAGGCCGAAAAGTGCTTCCAGCTCGCCTCCTGCCCTGCCGGAACGCGGATGGTTTCGACAAACTCGCGGTATGAAAGAAAGGTCGCCTCCTGGCCGCCGTGCTCGAACCCGTTGGAATAATAGAGGTTACGGGCGGTTTCGGCCAGAAATGCCGACAGGGTCACGTAGAGCACCTCCCCTTCGGCGTGCTTGAGCTTTTCGAGCGTCAGGGCGGTTTTGCCGCTGCCCGCCGAGCCGACGATAATGAGCGGCGGCTTTTGCCGGTAGAGCGCCTCCTGCGCATCGTCGAAGGAGACCGGCTTGTCGAGCAAATGGATGACCGTTCGTTCGGGATGCAGGTAGCGCAAAGGCCGGGCTTCAGCAATCGCGCCAGCCGGATCGGCATCGGGAACTTTCGACTCGTCGATGGTCGCCCCACGCAGAAAACGGGACTTTTCGTAAGCGTGGCCGGAGATGATCTCCAGCACGAGCAGGCAGCTCTCGCCGCCGTGACGCACCAGCGTGAAGAGCAGCCGGTCGGCATCGTTGAGCTTGGCGCGATAGAGGCTGAACTGGCTCGGCCCCGCGAGCTTTTTGACCTGCGCCGCACGGAAATCATTGCGAGCAAGTGCTTCTGTCACCTTGCGATAGCCCGATACTGTTTTGGTGGTGTCGAGACCGGAGTATTCAAGAATCTTCATGAACGATGAACCTGTGCATTCTGACGTGAGAACCCGTTAGCAGGATTCAGTATACAAGAAAAAGGTGAAAAATGCAGCGGCAAAAAAGAGCGTAAAGGTTGTTGAACGAACGCCTGAACGCTTCGTTAGTCCGTTCATTTTCTGATTTGTACTTGTAAAACTCAAGTAATCTTCGTAGATATTCTCGTAAGCCTCCCCGTCGAGCTTATGCAGTGCCCCTTCCGAGACGGCCTTCCTAATGAGCAGATTAGAGCAGATGCTACACGAGTGACGGAATTACTGTGATTATGATTTTAGGGCTGTTTTATACAAAAAGAAGCTTTCTGCCTTTTCTGGATTAGGCGGATATGTCTAAACATTGTTGGGCCTCTCACATGAAAAAAATTCATACTCACTACGATAATCTTAAGGTTGCTCAAATCGCACCGATTGAGGTTATTCATGCGGCATACAGGATACTTTCTCAGAAATTTCACCCTGATCGAAACCCTGGAGATTCTGAAGCTGCACGAATCATGGTAATCATTAATACTTCATATGAGGTGCTTTCCGATCCAGACAAACGCAAGGAGCACGATCAATGGATAGCTCAGCAAGAGCTATTGGCTGCGCAAAATGCGGATGCAAATAGACGGTCAAGGCCAATAACGCAAACAGCAAAAACTCAACAACCGCTGCTTTTAAGATTTAAGCTTCGTGGAATCATTACCCATATTTCCAGATACTGGTTACTATATGGAGCGCCTTGTCTTTTTCTGTGGATTTGGGCAACCGCTAAACCGAGCGTACCCCCGCCTGGTCCGAAACCTTACAACGCAACACCTGCTCCAGTTCGGGAGGAATATGTCAGACCGGTTACGGCACCAAACGGTCAACCTTGGCCGGCGTCTGCTGGTTATATCAAAGGTTATAAGCGTTTACATGCGGACGGTCTTTCGACGGTAATATAGATAACAGCCGTAATGATTCGGATGTATTCGTTAAACTGGTGTCTCTGGACAGTGCTCAGGCTTATCCGGTTCGCCAGTTTTTCATTCCTGCCTTTAGGTAGCTTCACCTTAAATAAGGTTATAGCTGGGAACTATGACATCAGATACCGCGACCTGAGTAATGGCGGTTTATCCCGTTCTGAGGTCTTTGCTCTTGAGGAAACAGCGACGTACAACGGCGTCCAATACAGCAAGATCACTATGACTTTGTATAAGGTACAGAATGGCAACATGCGAACCTATAGCCTTTCCGAAACAGAGTTTTGAGCCGAATACTGAATTTTCAGCGGATCGCAACGATCATACCGCCGCAGAATCTTCTCTCCTTTATTTAATTGTCCACGCCATTCTCCCTGCCTTTCAATTCATCGTCCATCATTCCCCCTACTCCTTCCCGCTATCCATAATAATATTCCTCAGCGAGCTGGCCAGGTGGGAGACGATGTCTTGCGCCAGGCCGCTGCCGGAGGTGGGGGCGGTGACGGTGTCGAGGCTTTCGAGGCCCGCTTTCTTGACGGCGTTGCTGATGGTCACGGAGAGAATCGGGTTGCACTCCTTGACGATCTCCCGGAGCATGAAGGCCGCTTCGAACATGCTTTGCTGCACGATCTCATCCTTGTCTTCGAGCGAGAGTATCTGGCAGTGCTTCGAGGCGATGATGCCCGCGAGGCAAGTCAAATAAGTGTTGGTCGCGCCCGCCAGGAACAGGTTGAGGAAGAAGGGCGTCAGCAGATTCCCGCCCGGCAGGAGCGAGGAGAGCGTGTTGCTGAACGAGCACTGGATGATCGGCTTGATGTGCGCCGGAAGCTCCTCCTTGTTGAAGTCCGACAGCGGCAGGCACTCGTAGACCGAGCGGAGCAGCCGAACGAACTCCCTGATCGAGTGATTGCGGTGATATTTTGCGTAGATGCTCCAGACAATCTTGATGTTGTTCATGAGCGAGGTGGTCGTGCCGTACGAGGTGTTCTGCGCGAAGGCTCCGATGAAGAAGTTCTTCGTGGCCACGGTTTTGGTGGCGTTGAGCGCATCCACCTCATGCAGCTTGAGGTTTGCCTTGACCCAGCGCAGGTCGTGCTCCTTTTTGCCGCCGTCTGGGTGGTTGGGATGCACGGCAAGCGATTTGCCCAGCCAGGCGATCCAGGCGTCGAAGTTGTTGCCGCCAACCCGGTCGGCCAGCGGAGGAACCTTCGGCATACTCCAGAGCCGGTAGCCGTAGAGAAGCGTGACGGCAAAAAAGATGCCCCACAATGCGAGGAAAACGTAGCCGGAATAGGGGATAAAGCTGTTCAGCGCAAGCGACAGGCTGTAGAGCTGGTTGACGGCGATGGACGCCATGAGCAGGATGATGAACGAGGCCGACAGCCTCAGCCAGGAAAACAGTTGTCTTTTCATAGTGGCGGGAACCCGGTTTCTGGCCGTAATCTTGTCCCGGAACGGAGGCACGAGGCATCCGCTCCTTTTCAGACAAGGTAAGTTATCTGATCTTCAGAGGCAAAAAACCGCCTCTTTTCAGCTCAGCATCCCGGCTTCGGGCTTTCTGATCGAGTGGTTTTCGCTCAGGAGGTAGTCCATGAAAATATCCTCGGCGGAGGGGAGTTGCCACGAGCCGTCTGGCAGGCGATTGGCGGTCTCCTTCAGACGCGAGACCGTGTGGCCGCAAGTCCAGCAGTCATAGCGGGCCATGCCGGTGCAGAGGCAGGTCTTGCCTTTGACGATGAAGCGGCTTACGGCGGGGTCTCTCGATTCGAGCGCCGAGTAGTAAGCGTCGATGTAGGAGCACTTGCCGTCGTTGTCGAGCAGGTAGCCGAGTCCCTCGCAGTTCGGCTTCATGCCGTACTGAAGGGTGGGGGACTGCCTGAGCATCCGCATTGGGTAGCCGGTGGGGGAAGCGGTGTTGACCTCCACGTCCTCTTCGCGGGCATTGAGGTAGTGTTGTTTGACCTCGTCCGGAAGGCCCGCCTCTCTGGCGATGGTGAAGCGCGTGGCCACCTGCACCGCCGAAGCACCCATCTGGAGGTACTCGACCGCATCGGTTCCGGTGAAGATGCCGCCCGCCGGAATGACCGGTATGTCGAGGTTCTCCTTTTTCAGAAACGCGAGCGTCTCGGCGACAATCGTCTCAAGCTTGAACGACTGCCAGTCGTCCGGGCTGAAGCCGAGATGGCCGCCTGCGAGCGGCCCTTCGACCACGATGTAGTCCGGCAGGCGCTGCAAACGCACGGCGCGTTTCAGGAAGATGGAGAGCGCCCTCACCGACGAGATGATGATGCCGAGCTTGACGTCACGGAAGCGTTCGTGCTCGCAGATCAAATCGAGGCTTCGGAGATTCAGTCCGGCGGCCAGCGTGATGCCGTCGATGCCAGCGTCCAGCGCTGCCTCCATGCGCACCTTGAGCGTGGAGGAGGAGTTGTTCATCGTGAGCTTCTCCATGCAGTTCATGAAGATCGCGCCGTTGCCCGTCTTCTGGCTCATGGTGTACGAGACGTAGCGCTTCTGCGCCTCGGCGAGCAGCTCCATGTCGAACTGTTCCGCGGATTTATCGGGATTATTGATAAAAGAGGCATACTTCTGTCGCTTCTCGGCAACATAGGTGGTGCCGAAAATGTGGTCGCAGACCTGCATGACCTCGGCATCGGAGATATGACCGATACCACCCAGCCGTTCCGCCGACAAGGCGAGCTCCGTAGTCGAGATGTTGACCCCCATGCCGCCGATGACAATGGGGACGTACTCTTTTCCGCCGAGCTTTAATCTGAAATTGTTGAGGTTCATGGTGTTCAGATCCGATACGTGCTGGTTACTGAGGTGCAGCCCGGAGGGCGCTGGCTTGTTCAGCCGACCGACGGGCAGCGGTTTCCGGTGCCAGGGAGTCAGGTTCGGTCGTCAAGCGTCAAAAAGCATATAAGATATAACATTTCGAACGATAATGCCACAACGAGGTACTATACACCGGATAAAAAATCCCCACTGATCAAATGTGGCGCGGCTTGGCGAGCTTCTGAGAGAAAGTTTGAGATTGGTTTTTCAGAATATTAAATTGACAAGCCTGTAAATGGCGTCCTCTATCCTTTTTCAAGAATCAATTTACGAGCACAAGGAGTGTTGACTATGAAGAAACTTGTCCTGCTGAGGCACGGTGAAAGCCAGTGGAACCGGGAAAACCGTTTTACCGGCTGGGTGGATGTCGATCTTTCCGAGAAGGGAAGAGAAGAGGCGAAAGCCGCCGGTCAATTACTCAAGGACGAGGGATTCGTGTTCGACGTCGCCTACACGTCGGTGCTCAAGCGGGCCATCCGTACCCTCTGGACTGTGCTCGACGAGATGAGTCTCATGTGGATTCCCGTCACCAAGAGCTGGCGTCTCAACGAACGCCACTACGGCGCTCTTCAGGGCCTCAACAAGGCCGAGACCGCCCAGCGCCACGGCGACGAGCAGGTGCTGGTCTGGCGCCGCAGCTATGATACGCCGCCGCCAGCTCTCACCGAGAGCGACGATTTCTGGCCAGGCAAGGATCCTCGTTACGCCTCGCTCTCCCCGGAAGAGCTGCCCGCCACGGAGTGCCTGAAAGATACGGTGGCCCGCTTCCTGCCCTACTGGCACGGTACCATTGCGCCCATGATCAATGACGGAAAGAAGGTCATCATCACGGCTCACGGCAACTCGCTCCGGGCGCTGATCAAGTATCTCGACAACATCTCCGACGAGGATATCGTCGGCCTGAACATTCCGACCGGCATTCCGCTGGTCTACGAGCTCGACGACGATCTCAAGCCGATCAGGCACTACTATCTGGGCAACCAGGAGGAGTTGCAGAAAGCGGTCGAGGCTGTCGCCAAACAGGGCAAAGCCTGAGCTTGAAAGGAGTTCCGGTTTCGCGCCATTTCGTTTACCGAGGAGGTTCGGGCGTGAAGGCAAAAGGTCGTGAATTTTATGGTTCAATACCTTATATTCTGCCCTTCGCACAAGGAAAGTCCTGTTTTTTTGAATTTTTCTGAATTGATGTGCCTGAAAATATGAAAGCAAAGCATGAGGGGGGGCTGTACGATCCTCAGTTCGAGCATGATGCCTGTGGCGTTGGTTTCGTTGCCAACATCAAGGGCGCAAAGTCCCATCAGATCATCAAGCAGGGCCTGCAGGTCCTGGTGAATATGAAGCATCGTGGCGCGACCGGCTTCGAAAAGAACACCGGTGACGGCGCTGGCATCCTGATGCAGATCCCCGACAAGTTCATGCGCAAAGTCTGTGCCGAAAGGAATATCGAGCTGCCCCCGGCGGGACAGTACGGCGTCGGCATGGTCTTTCTTCCGCCCGACCTCTCGCAGCGCCGCGCCATCGAGGATATTTGCCGTCAGATGGTGCAGGCCGAAGGCCAGAAATATCTCGGCCTGCGCAAGGTGCCGACCAACAATGCCACGCTCGGCCAGACTGCCCGCTCTCAGGAGCCGGTGGTCAAGCAGATTTTCGTCGGTCGCGGCAACGACAGCATGTCGGATATCGAGTTTGAGCGCAAGCTCTTCATCATCCGCCGCCGTATTTTCAAGCGCGTGCGCTTCACCTCCGGCCTACTCGGCAGCAGTTTCTTCTACGTGTCGAGCTTTTCGGCCCGCACGATTGTCTATAAAGGGATGCTCAATCCTGAGCAGGTCGAGGAGTTCTATCCCGAGCTGAGTGACCCGGATATGGAGAGCGCCATCGCCATGGTGCACTCCCGATTCAGCACCAACACCTTCCCGAGCTGGGATCGCGCCCATCCGTACCGCTTCCTGAGCCATAACGGCGAGATCAACACCCTGCGCGGCAACGTCAACTGGATGAAGGCGCGTGAAAAGAACATGCAGTCCCTCATCTTCAAGGATGCGCTCGAAGAGATCAAGCCGATTCTGCTCGAAGAGGGGAGCGACTCTGCGACGCTCGACAACGCTTTCGAGCTGCTCGTCATGTGCGGCCGCTCGATGGCGCACGCGGCCATGATGGTCATCCCGGAGCCGTGGTCGGGCAACGAATCGATGGATCCCGAGAAGCGTGCTTTTTACGAATATCACAGTTGCCTCATGGAGCCGTGGGACGGGCCGGCATCGGTCGTCTTCACCGACGGCATCCAGATCGGCGCGGTGCTCGACCGTAACGGACTGCGCCCGTCGCGTTACTATATAACAAGCGACGACCTGGTGGTGATGGCCTCCGAAGTCGGCGTGCTCGACATCGATCCCGAAAAGATCGTCCGCAAGGATCGTCTCCAGCCTGGCCGCATGTTCCTGGTGGACACCAAGGAGGGGCGCATCATCTCCGACGAGGAGATCAAGAAGAGCATCGCCGCTGAACAGCCCTACAAGGAGTGGATCGACCGCAACGTGATCGACCTCGCTTCGCTGCCGGAGCGCGAGCTCATGAAGAATCCCGATGAGGATCACTTCAGCATCACCGCCCGCCAGAAGGCGTTCGGCTACACCCAGGAGGATATTACGATGCAGGTCAGGTCGATGGCGCAAAGCGGCATCGAACTTATCGCTTCGATGGGCAACGATACGCCGCTCGCCGTACTGTCCAACCGCCCGAGGCTGTTGTACGATTACTTCAAGCAGCTCTTCGCCCAGGTGACCAATCCGCCGATCGACTCGATCCGCGAGGAGATCGTCACCTCGACCACCGTCATGCTCGGCACCGAAGGCAATCTGCTTGACGCGGACGAGATCAACTGCCGACGCATCAGGATTCCTCACCCGATTCTGACCAACGAAGACCTCGAAAAGATTCGAGGTATCGACAAGCCAGGTTTCAAGGCAATCACCCTGCCGATCTTCTGCAATGTCGAAGAGGGGGGCAAAGGCATTCGCGAGTCGATGCAGGACTTGTATCGCCAGGCTGAAAAGGCGATCAATCAGGATGGCGTCAACATCGTCATTCTCTCCGACAAGGGCGAACTCGAAAAGTCACGCGCTCCGATTCCGGCGCTGCTGGCGCTTTCGGGCTTCCATCATTTCCTCATCAGCGCGGGTCTCAGAACCAAGGTCGGCCTGATCGTCGAGTCTGGCGAGCCGCGCACGGTGCACCACTTCGCCATGCTGATCAGCTACGGCGCGGGCGCGATCAATCCTTATCTGGCCTTCGAGACCATCAGCCAGCAGGTTGCCGAGAAGCGCATCACGCACGACGAGAAAAAGGCGATCAAGAATTACGTCAAGGCGATTGTCAAGGGTGTCGTAAAAACGATGGCCAAGATGGGCATCTCGACCGTGCAGAGCTATCGCGGCGCGCAGATTTTCGAGGCGGTCGGTCTGAACACCGAGGTGGTGGACAGCTACTTCACCAAGACGCCGTCGCGCATCGAGGGTATCGGTCTCGATACGCTCGCCGAAGAGGTCAAGAAACGCCACGAGACGGCATTCCCGCCCGGCGGCAACAAGGTCAATCGCGGCCTGGAGGCTGGCGGCGACCGCAAATGGCGTCACGACGGCGAGTATCACCTGTTCAATCCCGAGACGCTGCACTATCTCCAGCGCTCCTGCCGGACGGGCGATTACGAGCTGTTCAAAAAGTACGAGAGGCTCATCGACGACCAGAGCGAGCACTACTGCACGATTCGTGGTCTGATGGAGATTCGCTTCTCCGAAAAGCCGATTCCGATCGACGAGGTCGAGCTAGTCGAGTCCATCGTCAAGCGCTTCAAGACGGGCGCGATGTCTTACGGCTCGATCAGCAAGGAGGCGCACGAGACGCTCGCCATTGCCATGAACCGCATCGGCGGCAAGAGCAACACCGGCGAGGGCGGCGAGGATCCGGAGCGCTTTGTGCGCGACGCCAACGGCGACAGCCGCATGTCGGCGATCAAGCAGGTCGCTTCGGGCCGTTTCGGCGTCACCAGTGAGTACCTGACCAACGCCGAGGAAATTCAGATCAAGATGGCCCAGGGCGCCAAACCCGGCGAGGGCGGTCAGCTTCCCGGCACCAAGGTCTATCCGTGGGTGGCCAAAACCCGCCACTCGACTCCCGGCGTCGGGCTGATTTCTCCGCCGCCGCACCACGATATTTACTCGATCGAGGATCTGGCGCAGCTCATTTTCGATCTCAAGAACGCCAACCCGTCGGCGAGGATCAACGTCAAGCTGGTCTCGACGGTCGGCGTCGGCACCATCGCGGCGGGCGTGGCGAAAGCTCATGCCGATGTGGTGCTCATCAGCGGCCACGATGGCGGCACCGGCGCTTCGCCCGTGTCGAGCATCATGCACGCCGGAATGCCGTGGGAACTCGGTCTTGCCGAAACGCACCAGACGCTCATGCTCAACAACCTGCGCAGCCGGATCGTCGTCGAGGCGGACGGCCAGCTCAAGACCGCCCGCGACATCGTCATCGCGGCCATGCTTGGCGCGGAGGAGTTCGGCTTCGCCACCACCGGTCTGGTGGTGATGGGGTGCATCATGATGCGCTGCTGCCAGGACGACTCCTGCCCGGTCGGCATCGCGACGCAGAATCCGGCGCTTCGCAAGAACTTCAAGGGCAAGCCGGAGCATGTGGAGAACTTCATGCGCTTCCTCGCCGAGGGAGTGCGCGAGTACATGGCCAAGCTCGGCATCCGCAAGCTGAACGATCTCGTCGGACGCACCGACCTGCTCGCCACCTCGCGCACCATCGATCACTGGAAGGCCAAGGGGGTCGATCTCTCCAAGATGCTGCACCAGATCGATATCGGCGAGACGGACACCGCGTACTGCACCGCGAAGCAGGATCATGGCATCGAGGAGAGCCTCGACATGCGCGTGCTCATGACCATCTGCGAACCGGCCATCAAGCGCGGCGAGAAGGTTTCGACAACGCTGCCGATCAAGAACATCAACCGCGTCGCAGGCACCATTGTCGGCCATGCGGTCACCAAAGCTTGGGGCAGCAAGGGGCTACCGGATGACACCATCCACCTCAGGTTCATCGGCTCGGCGGGCCAGAGTCTCGGCGCGTTCATCCCGAAAGGCATGACCATCGAGCTGGTGGGCGACGCCAACGACTACATCGGCAAGGGACTCTCCGGCGGCAGGATCATCGCCTATCCGCACAAATCCTCAACCTTCAGGCCGGAAGAGAACATCATCGTCGGCAACGTGGCCTTCTACGGCGCGACCTCCGGCGAGGCCTTCATTCGCGGCATGGCAGGCGAGCGCTTCTGCGTGCGTAACAGCGGCATGGAGGCGGTTGTCGAGTCGGTGGGCGACCACGGCTGCGAGTACATGACCGGCGGCAAGGTGCTCATTCTCGGCAAAACCGGTCGCAACTTCGCGGCGGGTATGTCGGGCGGCGTGGCCTATGTCTACGACGTCGATGGCGCTTTCGCCGGACGCTGCAATCTTGAAATGGTCTCGCTCTCGGCGGTCGAAGGCGAGGATGAACTCGAATGGCTCCGCTCGAAGATCGAGCAGCACATGGCGGTCACCGGCAGTGAACTCGCGGCGGGACTGCTCGCGCAGTGGCCGAACGCTTCGCAGCGCTTCGTGAAAGTGCTGCCGAACGACTACCGCCGCGCCGTCGAGGCGATGAAAGAGGTCGAGGCGATGGGCATGAGCGGCGACGAAGCCGTCATGGCCGCCTTCGAGAAGAACGTGCACGATCCGTCCCGGGTCTCGGGGAACTAAACTGCAACGCATTACGATCAAATGGGTAAACTGAAAGGATTCATGGAGTACCGGAGGAGCCTTCCTGCAGACAGGGAGCCTCTGGAGAGAATAAAGGACTGGCAGGAGTTTCACGAGGAGATGACGCCGGAACAGCTTTGCGATCAGGGTGCGCGCTGCATGGATTGCGGTACGCCATTCTGCCACTCGGGCTTCATGCTCAGTGGCATGACTGCCGGCTGCCCGATTCACAACCTCATTCCCGAGTGGAACGATCATGTCTATCGCGGCTTCTGGCGCGACGCCTGGGAGCGGCTCATGAAGACCAACAACTTCCCGGAGTTCACGGGCCGCGTCTGCCCCGCCCCGTGCGAAGGCTCCTGCGTGCTTGGCATCATCCAGCCGCCGGTCACGATCAAGAATATCGAGTGCTCGATCATCGAGCACGCTTTCGCCGAAGGGTGGGTCGAGCCGAAGCAGATCGCCGTCCGCACCGGCAAGAGGGTTGCCGTCGTGGGTTCCGGCCCGTCGGGCCTTGCCTGCGCCGACCAGCTCAACAAGGCGGGCCACTCGGTCACGGTCTTCGAGCGTGACGACCGCATCGGCGGCCTGCTCATGTACGGTATACCGAACATGAAGCTCGACAAAGAGGCCGTCGTGAAGCGCCGCGTCGATCTCATGAAAGAGGAGGGCGTCGAGTTCGTCGTCAACGCTGAAGTTGGCGTGAACTACCCGGTGGACAGGCTGCTCGCGGAGTTCGACGCCGTTGTGCTCTGCACCGGCGCGACCAACCCCCGCGACCTTGCCGCCGAAGGGCGCGAGCTTGCGGGCATCCACTACGCGATGGAGTTCCTTCGCGCCAGCACCAAATCGGTGCTCGACGGCACGGAACCGGCGCTCTCCGCCAAAGGCAAGGATGTGATCGTGATCGGCGGCGGCGACACTGGTACCGACTGCGTGGCTACCTCGCTGCGCCAGGGGTGCAAGAGCGTGATCCAGCTCGAAATCATGCCCAAACCAGCCGACTTCCGCCAGGATGACAACCCGTGGCCCGAATGGCCGAAGGTTTTCAAGGTCGATTACGGCCAGGAAGAGGCTGCCGCCGTGCAGGGCGAGGATCCGCGCCGCTATCTCATGATGACCAAGAAGTTTATCGGCGAAAATGGTCAGCTCTCGGCGGTCGAGGTCTCGCAGGTCGAATGGCTGAAGCAGGAGGGCCGCGTTATTCCAGTGCCGGTATCCGGCAGCGAAGCGATCATTCCGGCGCAGCTTGTCTTGCTCGCGATGGGCTTCCTCGGGCCGGAAGCGCAGCTTCTCGAAGCGCTCGGCGTCGAACAGGACAGCCGCAGCAATATCAAGGCCGACGAGAAAAGCTACCGCACCAGCGTCGGCAAGGTCTTCGCCGCAGGCGACGCCCGCCGTGGCCAGAGCCTCGTGGTCTGGGCGATCAACGAAGGACGCGCCGCCGCCAGAGAGTGCGACCGCTTCCTCGTGGGCAGCACCAGCCTGCCGTGAACGAATCTGTAACAGGCAATGTTTGAAGGGTAAGAATCAAGGCTGAAAATATCCGAATTCGTAATATGGAACAGCAAAAACTGAGAGAACTGCTCGAAACCCTGCATCAGGAGCTGGGCCGTCTCGGATCGGTCGATGAAAAGACCGGCGAGGTGCTCGCCTCCCTGAAGGAGGATATCTCGAAGCTCGTCGATGAAGGCGATGAAGCCGCCAGCGATGAGAGCCTGACGGAGCGCATGAGCGAAGCCGTCGATCATTTCGAGGATGAGCATCCGCGCCTCAGCATGATGATCCAGCACGTGCTCGACAGCCTCGCCCGTATGGGATTATGAAGAGAGAAGTTAACGTTACCACATGATCAAAGACAAAGAACCGCGTAAAGGCCAGAACGGCGGAAGGAAAAGCTACGGATCGGAACCGCCGGTCGTCTGCTCCTTCTGCGGCAGAACCAGCCAGGAGGTCAACAGCATGGTCGCCGGGCCGAGAGCCTTCATTTGCGACCGCTGCATTCTCAGCTCGGTTGAAATCCTCCGCAAGGAGATCAGCGCCATCCGTCACACCGATAAAGCCGCTGAACCCGCCTTCCAGCCACGACTGAAAAGCCCGAGCAACATCAAGGAGGCGCTCGACCAGTATGTCATCGGTCAGGATTCAGCCAAGAAGTCGCTCGCCGTGGCGGTCTACAACCATTACAAGCGAATCGACTCCCACGAATGGTCAGCAGAGGACGACGTGGTGATCGAAAAGAGCAATATCCTGCTCATCGGCCCCACCGGCACCGGCAAGACACTGCTCGCGCAGACGCTCGCCAACCTGCTCGAAGTGCCCTTCACCATCGCCGACGCCACCTCGCTCACCGAGGCGGGCTACGTTGGCGACGACGTCGAGACCATTCTCGCCAGGCTTCTGCACGCCTCCGACTTCAACCTCGAACGCGCCGAGCGAGGCATCATCTATGTCGATGAGATCGACAAGATCGCCCGCAAATCGGCCAACGTCTCGATTACGAGGGATGTTTCCGGCGAAGGCGTTCAGCAGGCGCTGCTCAAGATTCTCGAAGGATCGGTTGTCGGCGTGCCCCCGAAAGGCGGACGCAAGCACCCGGAGCAGCAGTTGATTAACATCAATACCAAGAACATCCTCTTCATCTGCGGAGGAGCGTTCGAAGGGCTCGACAAGATCATCGCCCGCCGCGTCTCCAAATCCTCGATGGGCTTCGGCTCGAAGGTCAAGGACAAGCAGACTGGCTACGACCCCGAAATTCTCAAGCTCGTCATGCAGGACGATCTGCACGAATACGGCCTCATCCCGGAGTTTATCGGCCGTTTGCCCGTCATGTCCGCGCTCGAACCGCTCGACGCAATCGCGCTGCGCAACATCCTCGTTGAGCCGAAAAACGCGCTCGTCAAGCAGTACAAGCGCCTGTTCGAGATGGATGGCGTCGAACTCGAATTCATGGAGGACGCGCTCGACCGGGTGGTTGAAATCGCCATCGACCGAGGCACCGGCGCACGCGCCCTGCGCTCCGTGCTCGAAAGCGTCATGATCGACATCATGTTCGAACTGCCAACGCTCAAGGATGTGCAGAAGTGCGTCATCACTATCGAAACCATCGACAAAACCAGCGGCCCGGTCTATTACAAGAAGGACGGAAAGGAGCGCAAAACCGCATAAAACTGTTTGGATTCAAACGGGAAAGTCCTATATTAGGGCCTTCTCGAACGGGCGGTTAGCTCAGTTGGTTAGAGCGCTACCTTGACACGGTAGAGGTCAGAAGTTCGAATCTTCTACCGCCCACAACCCTCCTCTTCAAAGCCTGCGAATCTTACCGCAGGCTTTTTCTTTTCCATGAAAAGCCGTTGGAAAGCTCTCGAAAGGCAGGGAAAATGTCCCGTTTTCCGCAGTATTAAGTGTTGTTAAGCATTTTCTATTTATTAGTTATTGATTTTACTGCTGTTTTTGCAACACATATGCGACGCGAGAATGTTTGCTTATGGTATAAGATATTATGATGAAAGAGGTTGTGCCAATATCGCTACCTCTGGTTTGCTAGTAGAAAGTGTTTGTTGCTGAGGGATTTTCTGCCACTCTGAAGAGGGCTGATTTTTCCATACTGGATTCGTTCCGGTAGTTGGAGGCATGTCTCTTCCGACCTTTTAACGAACCGAAGAAACTCGGCAAGCATGGATAATCCTCGCAGTCAGACTGAAAATACTGACCCACAGGCTCTGCACGTACGCAGCTCCCTATGATTTAAGCATTATTTAATCTTCCGTTTAGACCTGTTTAAGTTTCCGTGGTTATTCTTGTTGTAGAACTCTTGTCTGGAGATAGGAGTCAATAGATTTTACTTGTTCTTGATGATGTATTTGGTTGATGTTAAATGAATGATTGAATTAATGAAACATAAGAGGAGAGTCTGATGAAATGCCCTGAATGCAAAAGCATTGATCTTCTGATCACTGAACGCCAAGGAATTGAAATCGATTACTGTCCGGAATGCCGTGGGGTTTGGCTTGACAAAGGAGAGCTTGACAAAATCATAGAACTGTCTTCAGTTGGATACAACTCGAATGAATATCGGAGTGATTCTCGAAACATGGAATCCCATCATGGGCATCATGACCATGAGCATGAAGGACATGGATATTCTATAGATCCAAGAACTGGAAAAAGAAAAAAACATGGAGGCCCTCTCGGATTCCTCGGCGAACTGTTTGATTGAAATGATTAAGGTTGTGCTATAAGGATAATTCATTATTCATTAGCGTGATAACTATATCGTAAAATGCAGATAACGATGAGAATGAAATACAGATTCGTCTATGGGCTTTTAGCCTTGGCAATGACAATCATGATGTCGATCCCAGGACTTGTAAATGCAGGTCCGATATAGTGGTCCCCGATTTTCGGACAGTGGTTTAAGGTGGTAACTTGCCCGAAAAGAGGGTCAAGTTATGAGCGAGAAGAAACGCAACAAGTTCACGGCACAGTTCAAGGCCAAAGTCGCGCTGGAGGCAATCCGGAGCGACAAAACGTTGAACGAAATTGGTAGCGAGTTCGGTGTGCACCCGTCGCAGGTCGGCCTTTGGAAACGGGAACTACTCGAGAACGCTACCGGAATCTTCGATACCAAGCGAGGGCCGAAACCAGTGGATCCGTCATCGGATCCTGAAAAGCTTTACACCGAGATCGGTCGGCTCAAGGTCCAGTTGGATTGGCTTAAAAAAAAAGTCGGGCCCTACCTGTGAAGCTGCGTAAACGCTGGATCAGCGGCGAGGATCAGTTGCCGGTCGCGATGCAATGCCAACTGATCGACGTCCATCGCACGAGTCATTACAGGAAGCCGAAACAGCTCGCGCCCAATGATGAAGACCAGTTGCTGATGCGCCTGATCGATGAGGAGTACACGCTGCATCCCTTTTACGGCAGCCGACGGATGCGGCAGATTCTGATAAAAAAAGGCTATCATGTCAACCGGAAACGGGTGCAGCGTTTGATGAGGCAGTTGGGGCTGGCTGGTATGGCTCCAGGGCCAAACACCAGCAAGCCGCATCCGGAGCACAAGGTCTATCCGTATCTGCTGCGCGGAGTTAGCGTAACCAAGCCGAATCAGGTCTGGTCAACGGATATCACCTGGTGCCGACTTCCAGGAGGATTCATGTACCTGACGGCAATCATCGACTGGTATTCGCGGAAGGCTCTGGCGTGGCGGCTGTCGAACTCGATGGAAAGCAGTTTTTGCGTGGAATGTCTTGAGGAGGCGCTCCGAAAGTATGGCGTACCGGAAATCTTCAACAGCGATCAGGGTGCGCAGTTCACCAGTGATGCGTTTATCGGGGCGCTCCAGAAGCACCCTTCGCTTCGCATCAGCATGGACGGGCGCGGCAGGGCGCTGGACAACATCTTCGTCGAACGGCTCTGGAGGAGCGTCAAGCATGAAGATCTTTATCTGAAAGGCTACGGGAGCGTGGTTGCATTGAAGCAGGGGGTGGCGGAGTACTTCCACCTTTACAACACGGAGCGGCCGCATCAGTCGCTGGGGTACAAAACTCCGGATGAGGTGTATGAAAGCGCGACGGGTGGCGGTGCGTGCATCGTCGACAAGTTCTCTCAAAAGAAATCCTCTGATGGGTCGTCAGAGGTTACAGCGCAGCATCAATCAGCTGCATGAACAACAGCGAGTTACCAGCTTAAACTCGACCCGATTCTGTCTGATGCCTGGGGTCCACTTCAAAGTTCAGTCTTGATTGAGTCGGTGTTATAATTATTAGCAAGGAGCTACGGTACTGCCATGACAGCCGCAAAACAAAACTATAATTTTCAGAAGCTTGTGGTCATAACAGGTGTTTTCCTGTTTATCGTCAAACTTGTAGCCTGGTATATCACGCATTCGGTAGCAATTCTAACCGATGCCCTTGAAAGCACGGTGAATGTGGCCAGCGGTTTTATCGGTCTTTACAGTCTTTATGTTTCAGCAAAACCGAGGGATCGTCGGCATCCGTACGGTCATGGCAAGGTTGAGTTCGTTTCGGCGGCAGTTGAGGGAACATTGATTTCTGCTGCAGGCGTGCTCATTATTTTCGAGGCGGCCAAAAACCTCGGCAATCCGCATCCCGTGGCAAAACTCGATTATGGAATCGTCCTGATCAGCGTAACGGCCGTTGTCAATTTTCTGATAGGAGCGGTTGCGATCAGAAAAGGCATGAAAAACAACTCGCTTGCACTTGTAGCGAGTGGGAAGCACCTGCAGTCTGATACCTACTCGACGATTGGTATTCTCGTTGGGCTGATACTGCTACTTTTCACAGGGCTGGCTTGGATCGACAGCGCAGTGGCCCTTGTTTTCGCTTTTTTGATTGTCTATACGGGGTACAGGATTGTGCGGGATTCTCTCAGGGGCATTATGGACGAGGCCGACGAAGAGCTGCTGAAGAAAATGGTCGGATTATTGCAGGCAAACAGGGGTGAAAACTGGATTGACCTTCATAATACCCGGATTATCAAATACGGCAGTACCCTCCATCTGGACTGCCATCTCACCATCCCCTGGTATTTCAATGTCCATGAGTCACACACAGAGATCGACAAACTCAATAACCTGGTCAATAATCATTTCGGAGAAAGCATCGAAATGTTTGTCCATACGGATGGATGCCTTGACTACTCATGCGAAATCTGCAACAAGCGAGAGTGCCCCGTCAGAAAGGCTGCGTTCAAGCGCTCGATTGAATGGAACGTTATGAATATATCCGAAAACCATAAACACAAAATATCTTGATGAAGGATGATGATGTTGAGGGTGATGATAGATTATAATTGTCTGAATTAAAACGCAAAATGTCATGAAACTACCGATTCGATTTCTCTCCATTCCGCTTGTAGTTATCACGATTACAGGTATGTCTGCGTGTAAGAACACGACGGATGCCCCTCCTGATAAATCGTTATTGAAAACAGGTGCAGCTTTTGATGCTCGTTCAATTAAGGGAACCGTCGTTGATTGGACAAAAGCGGTCGAAATCGACCAAAAATCTTCGAAAGGATTGGCTGCTAAAGGAAGCGTGAAATGCGCATTGGGTGATCAGAAAGGGGCTATTGAGGATTTTACAAAAGCCATTGAACTTGACCCAAAATCGGTGGCAGCCTATTCCGGTAGAGCGACGGCAAGGTATACTACAGGAGATATTAGTGGCTCTATTGCAGACGGTCTTGAGGCGGCAAAGCTCATGGTATTGTCTAAAATCGGCAATGGTAATAGTGCTGTTGAATAAGGTGATTCAGATTAGCCTCACCGGTCGCGAGCCCATACAACTGAGCTAGTTGCTCTAAGAATATTTCATGCCTTTGCGAGGGGCTTGTACCACGTAGTTGTGGTGCCCAAATCGGAAAGGTAGAGCAGCTTGTCTTGCCTGAGGGATTTTTCAAATGCATTGTATGCTTTCATCTGACTGATCACATGGTTAAGATCGTTGTAGTCGAATGCAGCGGTTCATTGCGGGATATGCGTCATGTCAGCAATGAACGACTCGGGTTTTCCATGTCGAGTGAGTGACCTGCACCCCAAAAACGAGACCACATGGTTGTGAAAAAAATGAATTGATAAACTCAACAAAGGAGTAAACTCGCATGAAAACCAAGAGATACAATACAGAACAGATTATCGGTATTCTGAAAGAGGCGTAATCCGGTCTGCCGGTCAGTGATCGGTTGAAAGAGCTGGCCGACGAGTACAGACGGTGGGGTTCCCATCGATTGCATTGGCAGTTACGGCGGGAAGGGTATCCGATCAACCATAAAAAAACGGTGCGACTGTACCGAGAAGAAACCCTGATGCTTCGGGTGAAACAGCGCCGGAAAATGGCCGATTGTTTCAGGCTATGGCTTTTCGGAATAAGAAAGGATATAGTCTAGCAGCCAGTCGGACTTACGATAATTGCAAAGCTGCGGAATGATTGAGATAATTCATTATATTACATGCAGTTAAGATGATTTCTCGCTTCTTGATAACCGCC
>Ga0326729_1000047_pt1 | contig 48624 bp, 43 predicted proteins | sample MHFSIPfraction_2_FD_207744 | JGI IMG/M metagenome (GOLD analysis project Ga0326729, IMG submission 207744) | Lab enriched peat soil microbial communities from Michigan Hollow, Ithaca, NY, United States - MHF6AY SIP fraction | ecosystem: Environmental > Terrestrial > Soil > Wetlands > Peat...
TTCCGAAACTGAACTCCTCGATCGATACTGAGAGGTCTGGCTCCAACAAAGAAGGCGCGATTCGGCCGTATCTCCGATACGCGGCGACGCTGGTGTTCGCGCCCCATTCGTCCGATGGCGCAAGCGATGGTAACGCAATAATATACCTATGCTTACGCAGCGGTATCGGTGAGCGATGGCGTCCTGGGCACGCTGATTCTGCCGCATGTGAACAGTGAATGCATGCAGCTTTTTCTCGATGAGGTCGCCGCCAGACGCCCGAAAGATCGAATCGTGATGATCCTCAATGGCACCGGTTTGCACCGGTCGTCTACGCTGAAGATACCGAAGAACATGCTGTTGATTTCATTGCCGACCTACGCTCCGGAACTCAATCCTGTCGAGCATTTATGGGACGAACTTCGCGAAAAAACGTTCGGCAATGTGCTCTTCGACAGCATCGAAGCTCTTGAAGAGCACCTGGACGTTTCGTTGAAAGCGATGGAGCTTAATACTCAGAAAGTCCACTCCATCGCCGCATGGCCTTGGATTATAAGTGCTTTGTTGAAATAGAAATAGAATTAAAAGAAACGCAATCAAAAACTCGAAGCCGCCAGAGAGGCTCGCAAACAAAACCGACGGGAAATGAGGCCGAACCTTGATGCCAAACAAATTACGTCAACAGCAATCACCATCAACTAACTAACTCAGCAAGCCCGATCCTCCATTTCCGGTTGAAGCAAAACACTCCCAAACAGCAAGGCGTCTAATAAACTCACTTGCCTTATTCGAAAACCGAAACCCGATTTACGCTTTCGCAAACAACATGCCAAGCGGGAGAACGGCGCTTCAGATATCTTCATAGCTCAAAAAACGCCCGAGGCCGCATTGCTGCGGCCCCGGAAGATACCTGCCCTGTCAGGCAAGTGATGAAGTCGTCAGATCAATCCTTGTCCACGGCGATCCTCATGGAGAAGAAGGAGCGGTGTACGAAAAGAAGTGAGAGCAGGAAGAACACGACGGCCAGGCCAATGGCAATCTGGGGAGAGAGCTTGATGGCCATCTCGATGGCCAGAAGGCCGAACAGCGTGGTGAACTTGATGATCGGGTTCAGCGCAACCGAAGAGGTATCCTTGAAAGGATCGCCAACGGTATCACCAACAATCGATGCATCATGAAGCGGGGTGCCTTTGGCATTCAGCTCGGTTTCGACAACCTTCTTGGCGTTGTCCCATGCGCCACCGGCATTGGCCATGAAGATAGCCTGATAGAGACCGAACAGAGCAATCGAGATCAGATAGCCGATGAAGAAGAACGAATCGAGACATGCAAAAGCCAGCGTGCTGAAGAAAACGGTCAGGAAGAGGTTGATCATGCCTTTCTGCGCGAACTTGGTGCAGATTTCCACAACCTTCTTGCTGTCCTCGGTAGATGCTTTGGTCACACCATCGAGCTTTATGTTCTTCTTGATGAATTCGACGGCATAGTAGGCGCCGGTGGTTACGGCGTTCATCGACGCGCCGGTGAACCAGTAGATCACTGCGCCGCCCATCAACAGGCCGAGCAGGAACGGCGGAGAGAGAATGGAGAGCTTGCCGATAGCCAGAGTATCGGTGAGACCACCGGTCAGGATCATGATGATCGAGAAGATCATGGTTGTCGAACCGACCACGGCGGTACCGATCAACACCGGCTTGGCGGTCGCCTTGAAGGTGTTACCCGCGCCGTCGTTGGCTTCGAGGTAGCGTTTGGCGTTCACGAAGTCGGGCTGGAAACCGAACTCCTTCTGGATGTTCTGCTTGATGTTCGGAATGTCCTCGATCAGCGACAGCTCATAAACCGACTGCGCGTTGTCGGTCACCGGGCCATAGGAGTCGACCGCGATAGTGACCGGCCCCATGCTGAGGAAACCGAAAGCCACGAGACCGAAAGCGAACACGGAAGGCGCGAGCATCATCACATCGAGACCCATGAGGCTGAAGCCGTAAGCCGCGCCCATGAGAGCCGTGATAGCCAGACCCATCCAGTAGGCGCTGAAGTTACCGGCAACCAGACCTGCCAGAATGTTCAGCGGAGCGCCGCCCTCTTTGGAGCACTGCACGACGTTACGTACATGGGCGCATTCGGTCGAGGTGAAGCGGTTGACCAGTTCGGGAATCAAAGCACCGGCGATCGTGCCGCAGGTGATGATCGAGGCGAGCTTCCACCACATGGAGCCATCGCCGAGGTCTTTAATGAGTACGTAAGATGCCGCATAGGTCAGACCGATCGAGACGAAAGAAGTCAGCCAGACAAGGGTAATCAGCGGTTTTTCGAAGTTCATCTCGGCGGCATTGCTGTACTTGGCTTTGGCGATAAAGTCATTGGCCCAGTAAGAAACGGCGCTGGCAAGAATCATCACCAGACGCATGGCGAAAATCCAGACAAGCAGAAGAACCTGAATGGATGGATCCTTGATGGCCAGGAGGATAAAGGAGATCAGCGCCACACCGGTCACGCCGTAGGTTTCGAAGCCGTCGGCGGTCGGGCCTACAGAGTCGCCAGCGTTGTCACCTGCACAGTCGGCGATGACGCCGGGGTTGCGGGCGTCGTCTTCCTTGATCTTGAAAACGATCTTCATGAGGTCGGAGCCGATGTCGGCGATCTTGGTGAAGATACCGCCAGCGATACGAAGCACCGAAGCGCCGAGGGATTCACCGATAGCGAAGCCGATGAAGCAAGGCCCGGCATAGTCAACCGGAACGAAAAGAAGAATGCAGAGCATGACGAACAGCTCGATGCTGATGAGCAGCATACCGATGCTCATACCGGCGCGAAGCGGGATTGCGTAGGTCGGGAAGGGTTTGCCGCCGAGGCTGGCGAATGCGGTTCTGGAGTTGGCAAAGGTGTTGATCCTCATGCCGAACCAGGCAACGATGTAGCTGCCACCGATACCAAGCAGGCTGCATGCAAGAATGAAAGCTACCTTGGTTGTTTCAAGTCCGCTGAGAACGCTGAAGTAGTAGACGATAATGGCACCGACAAGCGCCCAGAGAACGAGGATAAACTTGCCCTGGGTAATGAGATAGGTTTTGCAGGTCTCGTAGATCAGCTCGCTGATCTCCTTCATGGCGCTGTGCACCGGAAGGTTTTGAATCGCTTTGTACTGGATCAAGCCGAAAATCATGCCAAAAAGGCATACCACAAGACCATACATCAACAACGTGTGCCCGGGAATTCCACCTAAAAAGGAGACCGAGCTTAAATCCGGCAATACCAGATCGGCCTCGCTTGCATACGCTTGTGACGCTGGAAGCAAGACCCCAAGTCCCGACAGAACCGATCCGGCCCTGACGTACCATTTAGCAGCTTTGGTTGGTTGTTTCATCGCTCTGATTTTTCTCTGTGTTACTGGTTTACAGAAAGACTGCAGATAGCAGGAGCTTTATAATACTGACAAAGAACTAAGTGTGAGAAAGAACAGCCCTGCCGAAAAACAGGATTCGTCAAGGTAGCAACTTTTTCCGTTAAGTCATCAAAAAAAAACGATAAGCCTCTTTAAAACCATGTTTAAAACAACGCTCTTTTCGTATAAAACCATATATCGATATAACCGTAATGAAACATAACTTATAATAAAAGCTGCGATGAAAAGCAATTCGAAAAGCGCATGAAACGATAGCGGCCCGGCAATGGGAAGGATGGGACGCCGGACTTGAAAAAGCCGAAATGTTGTACATGAAACGACAAAATTCTCCCTCGAATTTCAGGGATCGATAAGCTCTCTGCTTCAAAATTTTGAGGGATACGAAACGACGCAAAACCGGGCAATAATCAGTCTGGGAGACGGGCGGCGGAGCGCTCGACGCTACCATGAGAGTTCCGAGGGGGAGGATTTGCTGGCGTTGCGGCGGTCTTCGACCACTTCGCCGCTGCGGAGCGTGATGACGCGGTCGGCCATGGCGGAGATCGAGAAGTTGTGCGTGATGACGAGCGTGGTCGCGCCGAGTTCCCGATTGACCTTTTCGATCACTTCGAGCACGAGCTTGCCCGTGCTGTAGTCGAGTGCGCCGGTCGGCTCATCGCACAGAAGCAGCTCCGGGTGCTTGGCCACAGCGCGGGCAATGGCCACCCGCTGCTGCTCGCCGCCCGAGAGCTGCGCGGGGAAATGGTTCATCCGGTCGCCGAGACCGACCAGTTCGAGCGCCTCCCTGGGCGGCATCAGATTATCGACCAGCTCGGTGACGAGCTGCACATTTTCGAGCGCCGACAGGCTCGATATGAGGTTGTAAAACTGAAACACGAAACCGATCGAGCGGCGGCGGTACTCGGTCAGCCCCGACTCGCCAGCGGCGTTGATGTCGCGCCCACGGAAGGAGACTGTGCCGGAGTCGGGCACATCGAGGCCGCCGACGATGTTGAGCAGCGTCGATTTGCCGCTCCCCGACGCGCCGAGCAGCACAACCAGCTCCCCCGCGCCGAATTCGAGCGAGACGCCGCGAAGCGCCTCCACCGTCACCTCGCCCATGAGATAGCTTTTCGAAACCTTCTCAATGCTAAGCACCGGTTGCTCTCCGACAAACGCCATCATGACCTCCCTCCCCCATCGATGTCAATCAAACTGAGCGCCGCAAAGCGCGAGATCTGAACATTTTTCGCAACAGGGCAGAATCTCATAAAACATTGAAAAATAATTATTTGCCACATATTACGCCAATGCGGTTATAAATTCGTAACATTCTTACCAATCACTGCATATAGATACGGACAAGCTATTGACAATACGCCGTGTTCGATGTAAATTATATTAATAAATACGCGGAACTTCCATAGAATATGTAGCGCCGTTGCCAGTTTACACCAACCATTATACGCACATTCAGGTATGGACCCGCTCGTTTCAGGACTAATCTACTTCATCAGCATCCCGCTCTTTATCGTCTCGACCGCTCTGTGGCTGCGCAATATCCACATTGGCAAAGCGGCCCTCCTTCCGGCAAGCTCCTCCGTCGTATTTCTTTTCGGCTCCTACATTTACCTCTCATCGGTGAATACTGTGCTGCCAGTCTGGGCATACCTTATCGCCGCCGTCGTCATCGCCATTCTTTCCAGCTTCGCCCTTCTGATTTACCGACACGAGGGATCGAGCACCCGGCGCTGGCTGAGCCGTCACTGAGTTGACGCTGAAGAGACAGGCTCGATCACGCCAATGGATTGAAGGCGGATATTTGTATTTTCCGCTTTCTTCGCCATCCGAGCACATCGTTTATGATACCCAATCTCTTGCTTGAGACCATCATCATTTTTGCCACCGGTCTTGTGGCCGGAGTTCTCGTCACCGTTTTGCTGCGCAAAAAAACGCCGAGAGTCAGCCGGGGCGCGGTTCGCATCGATGCTTCGAGAGTTGCCGGGCGCGGCGCGTTCGCTCTCAAGCCAATCCGGGAGGGCGACATCGTGGAGCGCTGCCCGGCGCTCGAAGTGACGGACAAGGATATTGGCGGCGAACTGCTCAACTACGTCTTTTACGGCAGCGCCGAAAATCGTCGGCTGGTGGCGATGGGCTACGGAATGCTCTTCAACCACTCCCCGCAACCCAACGTCGCCTACTACCGCGAGGACGGCCCCACCGGCGCGGAGCTGATCATCTACGCCCTGCGCGACATCCGCAAAGGCGAGGAGCTGTACTACAATTACGGCGACGACTGGTGGACGACAAGGGGGGAGAAGTGCGAATAAGAAGAGATGAGTGAAGTGAGATGAATGGTGGCGAACCATTCATCTTCTCGGCGCTTCGTAAAATTTCGAAGTAACACTCAACATATACTACGGCATCAGGGAATTGCCATGTTGAGCTTGCCGCAGTAACACAGAATCCTGTTTTGGTAGCTTTCGAAGCTGTGAAAGCCTCAGACTGAAGCCTTGTAGAGCTGGATTTTGCTGTTCAGTCCTTCGGAAACCGCGTTGGTGATCTCGTGTTTAAAAATAGGTCAGGATGTTGTCATAATGCTGACGCAGGAGCTTTTTGACATTGATCATAGGCTTCAATCCCAACTCGTCAACTCCTTGAGGAGACCAGTACATGAAAAAAAAGTGTACCCTCTCTTTTCAGCCCAGTTTACAGAACTTCCGAAACATATGCTTCATTGACTGGTAATCCCAAGAGCTACTGATAACGGGCTATGAGGCTTTTCATTCGGTGTTGGATAGCTGCTGACGTTCATGTTTAAAATTACGCCAAGCAACCCTTTTTGCCGCGTTTCCATTAAATTCTGATAAGAGCCAACACCAACTTTTGGTAATAGCTCTTATCAAGCATTGGTTTCTTTCTTTGCCCTCTTTTTCCTCGCACTTTCAAACAGCGGCTATCTCGATATTTTAGAGGCAACCTCTGCTCTATTGTACCTTTCGTTCACGCTTATCCAATCACCTCAAACCCTGTGTAGGGCCGTAGCACCTCCGGGACTCGCACTGTGCCGTCGGCGGTCTGGTAGTGTTCGAGTAGCGAGACCATGAGTCTTGACGTGGCCAAACCCGAGCCGTTGAGTGTGTGCACGAACTCCGGCTTGGCTTTGCCGCCGGGCTTGAAACGGATGTTCGAGCGTCGGGCCTGGTAATCCTCGAAGTTCGAGACGCTCGACGCTTCGAGATATTTGTTCTCGGCGGGCGACCACACCTCGATGTCGTAGCACTTTGCGGCGTTGGCGCTGATGTCGCCGCTGCAGAGCGTGATGACGCGGTAGGGAATCCTGAGCGCAACGAGGATCGCTTCGGCGTGGCCGAGAATCTCTTCGAGCGCTTCGTACGACGCTTCGGGGCGAGTGAAACGCACCATTTCCACCTTGTTGAACTGGTGCACCCGCAGGAATCCTCGCGTATCCTTGCCGTAACTGCCCGCCTCGCGCCGGAAGCAGGCGGAGTAGGCGGCGTAGGCGATGGGCAGGTTCGCCGCGTCGAGCATCTCGCCGCGATGCAGATTGGTCACCGGCACCTCGGCGGTCGGGATGGCGTAGAGGCCGTCCTCGGGCATGTGATAGAGCTGGTCGGCGAACTTGGGCCACTGGCCGGTTCCTCGTAGTGACTCCTGGTTCACCATGAAGGGCGGGAACACCTCGGTGTAGCCGTGGTTCGCGCTGTGCGTGTCGAGCATGAAGTTGATGAGTGCCCGTTCGAGCCGCGCCCCTTTGCCGACATAGACCGGGAAGCCCGCGCCGCTGATCTTCGCACCGCGCTCGAAATCGAGAATGCCGAGGCTTTTGCCGAGTTCGAGGTGGTTTTTGACCGGGAAGTCCAGAGCGTGCTCGAACGACACCGGCCCTTTGCAGAGCACATTCTCTTCCGCCGAGCGCCCCTCCGGTACGCTCTCGTGCAGCCGGTTGGGCAGCGTCAAGAGCAGCTCCTCCATCTCGACTTCGAGCGCCGAAAGCGCCAAGTCGAGATCGGAAATCTGGTCGGAGACGGTTTTCATCTGGGCGATCAACTCATCGCCCGAACCCTGGCCGGTGCGCTTGATGTTGGCGATCTCCTTCGAGACCCGGTTGCGCAGCGCCTTGAGGTCGTCGGTCTGCTGAACCATCGCCTTGCGCTCGGCGTCGAGTTCGAGCAGGCGATCCACCTTTGGCGCATCGTCGCTTTGCTGGCGGCGGCGCAGCATCTCTTTTACGTCGTCCGGGTTCTGGCGTATATAATTAATATCGAGCATGGTCTTGGGCGGTTATGCTGAGAGCAGCGATTTGACGAGGTTCTGGACTTTGCCGCCATCGGCTTTGCCCTTGAGGGCTTTCATGGCGAGGCCCATCACTTTGCCCATCTCTTTCACGGAGGTCGCGCCGGTTTGCGCGATGATCTCTCGGATGGCCGCCTCGACCTCTTCGTCCGGAAGCTGCTGCGGCAGGTACTCTTCGAGCACCTTCAGCTCGGCGGCTTCGGTTTCGGCCAGGTCAGGACGGTTGCCCGCCGTGAACTGCTCGATGGCGTCGCGACGCCGCTTGGCCAGCCCCATGAGCACTTCGAGTTCCTGCTCGTCGCTCAAGACGCCCTTGCCGCCAACCCTGATCGAGACCTCTTTTTCAAGCAGGGCGGCCCGGATGGAGCGGATGGCGTTGAGACGAACTTTATCGCCGCTTTTCAGCGCCTCTTTCAGTTCCTGATCGATTTTTTCCTTCAGACTCATGGCAGTAAAATGGTGCGGTTCGTTGGTATTTTTTCAAGAACCGGAAGATAAGAGGAATAATGGATAATTGATAATTGACAATGGATAATGGGGGCAGCCCCATGCGCTCATTCTTGAATGACGAGCGAGATATTCATGGACAGACACGAATGTAAAGGGCTTTGTGCTCCTTTTCTGAACATTATCCGTTATCAATTATACATTATCAATTGTCACTCCTCCTGCAAATCCCCGCCGGTTGGCCGCAGCACGATCTCTTCGACCACCGTTCTCGCCGGCTGAAGGTAAGCCTGCACGACGGGCGCGGCGATATCCTCCGGCATCATCATGAGCGCCTGCATCTCGTCGCTCACTTCGCCCCACATCGGCGTGAGCGCTGCTCCCGGCTGGACGTCGGTGATTTTCACGTTGCACCTTCTCGCGTAGAGGCGCATCGTCTCGACCAGGCCGCGCTGGCCGAATTTGGACATGCAGTAGATCGACGAGTGCCTGAACGCTTTGGTCGCGGCCACCGAGGTGATGAAAAAAATGTGCCCCGAGTGCTGACGCTCCATCATGGCGAAGAGCGCCTGTGTCAGAAAAAATGTGCCCTTCAGGTTCGTGTTCATCGTATAGTCGAAATCCGCTTCGGTCATGTCGAAGAGGGAACCGAACCGCCCTACGCCGGCGTTGTTAACAAGACAGTCAATGCGTCCATAGCGTTCGATGATGTGCGCGACGAGCCGCCGGAGATCGGCCATATCGGCCATATCCACCGTGACAGTATCGGTTAAGGCGCCCTCGGCGCGGCACTCAAGAGAGATTGCTTCCAGATCCTCCGGTGTGCGCGATGAGAGTACGAGAACTGGTTCGAAATCGGGATGGTGCCTGACGGCTCGGGCGAATTCGAGCGAGATTGCTCGTCCGATGCCTTTTCCCGCGCCGGTGATGAGAATGATATGTTTCATAAATGCAAATGGAAAAAAAGTTCAGGTTTTTTATGAGTGTATTTAAGTCGAAAATGTTTTTGGCTATTGCGCCATTTGACGAAATATTCTATATTAAACTAAAAAATAAAGTTGAATTTTCATTTCGATAACACTAACCTCCACGTGTCATCATGGCTAAGAGCAAGGTAAAATGGTTCGATGGTAAAAAAGGGTACGGTTTTATTCTGAACCCTGAGGGCGGAGAAGACATCTTCGTTCATTTTTCAGCGATCGTCTCCGATCAGAGCTTCAAGGTGCTCAATCAGGATTCCGAAGTCGAGTATGATCTCGACAAAACGCAGAAAGGTCTTCAGGCCAAGAATGTACGCGAGTTTTCAGTCGCTCCGGACGCCATGGCGGAGATGGCGGGTATTGCAGCCCAAAACGAGTTCAATCCCGTTCATCATTGAGCAGGCTTCAGGAGGTTCCCCTCGGAGTTAATCACGTTGTCTCTGTCTGAACAGTCTGGTGGATCGCCGGACTACCTCTCTTGAGACCATTTCCGCTCAATGGTATGGTGTGTGCAAAACCGTTCATAACATTGAGTGATCCCGGAAGCTGAACCAGTCGTCGCCTCCTACAATCACATGATCGAGCAGTTCGATCTGGAGAAGGTCGCCCGCCTTTTTCAGGATCGCTGTCACCTGCTTGTCGGCGTTGCTTGGCTGTACGTCACCCGATGGATGGTTGTGCACCAGAATGATCGAGTGTGCGCTTTCGCGAATCGCCGCCTTGTATATCTCCCTCGGATGGATGAGCGACGCGGTGAGCGTGCCGATGGTGACGGTTTCGTGCCGCAGAATCTGGTTTTTCGTACTCATGAAGAGCACGTACAAGTGCTCCTTGGTTTCGTCGGGGATGCGTCCCTGCATGTACTCGAACACATCCCGCGCCCCCTGCACCTTCCTGTTCATATTTCGCGCAAAGCGCAGTCGCCGCTGAATCTCGAAGATCGCCGCGATCTGCATCGCCTTGGCCTCTCCAATGCCCGGCGTTTTCTGCAACTCCTGAATCGACAGGTCTGCGAGGCGTTCGAGGCCGTGCGTCGAGATGAGCTTGTTGCAGGTGTCGATGATGTTGAGCCCCGCCGTGCCGGAGCGGAGGATGAGCGCCAGCAGTTCCGCCGGGCTGAGAGATTCCTTGCCCGAACGGAGAAAGCGTTCTCTGGGCCGGTTGTCGGGATCGATGTCGTGAATGCGCATGATGTTTCCTGTAGGGGTCAGGTTTGCGAGAACAACATGCCATAACTTACGAGTATTTAAAGGATTTTTCTACTGTTATGGGTCGGTGCGTGTATTGTCGACAAGTTCTCTCAAAAAAAATCCTCTGATGGGTTGTCAGAGGTGATAACGCAGCATCAATCCGCTGCATGCACAACACGAGTTACCAGCTTAAACTCGACCCGATTTCGTCTGATCGCTGGGGTCCGCATCACATTGCCCATGTCGACGGCAATAAATCAGAAGTGTACACGGATGCTCTTTTCTCGATCCGTATCCACCTCTTTTACTCTCATCCACTCTGAACTGTCACTTTCCCTTCTTCCTGTACGTTCCGATCAGCACACCTTCCCCGAGGATGTGGCCCTTCATCGCGGCTTCTATGTCGGCTTTCAGCGGGGAGAGCATGTCGTCGAGCACGATGTCCAGCGCATAGAGTTTGTGGAAGTAGCGGTGCGTGCCGATGGGTGGGCAGGGGCCGCCGTAGCCGCCTCGGTTCCAACTGCTCATTCCTTCCAGCATTCCGGCGGCGGGGCGGTTTCCGGCTCCTTCCGCGAGTCCCGTGGTTTCCGGCGGAATGTTGTAGAGCACCCAGTGCACCCAGGTGAATTTCGGGGCCGCCGGATCGGGCGCGTCGGGATCGTCCACGATGAGCACGAGGCTTTTCGTCCCTTTCGGCAGGTTTTTCCACGCCAGCGGCGGCGAGATGTTCTTGCCTTCGCAGGTGTAGAGCGCGGGAATCGCGCCCATGTGCGTGAATGCAGGCGAGGTGAGTTCGAAGGTCGTTGCTTCTCCTTTCTCCGTGGCCCTGAGCGTGGCGGGTATGAAGAGCGTCATTGAAAGGAGCAGAGCAAGAGTTGTCCTGATGATCGCCGGGTGGTTCATAAGTGTGATGTTTGTGAGTATTTGAGAGCTGTTCCGCTGGAACGCTTACTGTGGGTTATTGGTTCTCGACTCGTTGGAAAGTACTTGAATGAAACCAACGGAGGCGGAATGAAACGGTCGTCGATCAGGAAAATTTCCGGATGGTTGTGGGAGATTCCGCGCTCGTATCGCAGCGATATGCGGGTTCCGGCGCGTTTTTACGCCTCCGAAGCGATGCTCGACCAGATTCTTGCGGATCGCTCGCTCGAACAGCTCGTCAACGTCGCAACGCTTCCCGGCATCGTGGGTTGCGCCATCGCCATGCCCGACATTCACGAAGGCTACGGCTTTCCGATTGGCGGCGTCGCGGCTTTCGATCTCGACGAGGGGGTCATTTCGCCCGGCGGGATAGGCTACGACATCAACTGCGGCGTGCGCCTGCTGGCGACCCGCTCACCCTTCGACAGCATCCGCGACAGAATTCCCGACCTCGCCAAAGAAATTTACCGCCAGGTGCCCTCCGGCGTCGGATGCGGCAACAAGATAACGTTTTCATCCGCGCAGCTCGACCGGGTGCTTCGCGAGGGTGCGCACTGCATGGTCGATCTTGGCTACGGAGAGCCGGAAGACCTCGCCCATATCGAATCGGGCGGTATGCTCGACGTGGCCGATCCGTCGCAGGTCTCGTTTCAGGCGAAGCAGCGGGGTCACGACCAGCTCGGCACGATGGGGGCGGGCAACCATTTCGTGGAGATCGACCGGGTCGAGGCCATTTACGATCAGGAGGCCGCCGGGCGCATGGGGCTGTTCGAGGGGCAGGTGGTCATCCAGCTCCACACTGGTTCGCGCGGCCTCGGCCACCAGATTGCCACCGACTACATCCGCGCCATGAACCACGCGATGTCGTCGTACGGCATCGTCGTGCCCGATCGCGAGCTTGCCTGCGCACCGATCCGCTCGCCGGAGGGGCAGGACTACTTCAGTGCCATGTCGGCGGGCGCGAATTTCGCCTGGGCGAACCGCCAGCTCATCACCTGGGAGGTGCGTCAGGCGTGGAAGAGCGTGATGGGCGACGATCCGTTGCGCGTTATCTACGACGTGGCGCACAACATCGCCAAGATCGAAACCCACGAGATCGACGGTCATCGCCAGAAGCTGCTCGTACACCGCAAAGGGGCGACCCGCGCCTTCGTCGGCCAGCCGGTGATCATTCCCGGCAGCATGGGCACCGCCTCGTTCGTCCTGGAAGGAGAGCGGGCCTCGATGCGCGAAAGCTTCGGCTCGTCGTGCCACGGCGCGGGGCGTCGGATGTCGAGGACGCAGGCCAGGCGCGAGGTGCAGGGCAGTCAGCTCAGGATGGAACTCGAAGCGATGGGGGTCTCAGTACAAGCCGGATCGATGTCGGATCTGGCCGAGGAAGCGCCTGTGGCCTACAAGGATATTGGCGAGGTGATCGGCACGGTCGTCTCGGCAGGCATCGCCCGAAAGGTGGCGAGACTCGTGCCGCTGGGGATTATGAAGGGGTGAAGAGAATTATGAATGGCGCATTATGAATTGAAGAGGGGAATGGCGAAGTCCCGCTTCGTCCATTCCCCTCCACTTTTGTCCATTCCTGTCCACCACGTCCATCAAGTCCATTTACTCTTACCCAGCAAGCTCGCTTTTCCGCGCTTTTCTCCGTGAGGCGGTTCTCACAAGAAGAGCGCCTGTTCCTAAAAGCGCCAGGGTTGACGGTTCGGGAACAGCACCAATTTCCGATATCGGGGAGAAGCCGAATGAGTTCAGCGTGGTCGTTTGAACAGCGCCGCCTGTTGACGAGGTAAAGCCAACCAGCGCGGTCGATGACCCGGTATAATCGCTGATCACAAAAGGGGTCTCGATGGATCCGTACGAAAGCATCGCTGTCGCAGGCTGTATTCCGGTCTGATTGACGCTGACCGACAGGATCGCCCCATCATAATCGACCCATGCAAACCACGGGTTTGCGCTGTTAAAGTCAGTTGCCACAGCGGCTTGCGCAAGGCTCATCATGGAGCCGTTGGCATCGATGGCGATGTGATTACCGTTGATGTCATTCGTAACCTGGCTGCCATTCCAAACGGTATTGTTCACATGGCTGTCGAACTCTACGGCGACGCTGTTTCGTATACCTTGTACACCGTAACGGTCTCCATAACCTATCGCTTCACCGGTATAGCCGAGTCCGGTTATTGTGTTCGTGCCGGAGTACTTAAACATGCCACTGCTCGCCGGATTTTTGATGACGAACATCATGCCGTCACCGGCCCCCGGATTGGAGAAGGTAAAAGAAAAGTTGGTGCTGAAACTGGAAACGTTGACTGGTGTATTGAAAAATACGCCACCAACCAGGTTTATCGTCGATGGAACAAGCTGAAGCGTATTCCCGGTTTTTTGCGCCGATCCAAGTAGCGTATAGCCGGAAGCGGAAGAAAAATCGCTGAAATCAATCAACGAACCTGCATCTGCTGTACGGTGAAAGCCAAGACAGGCAAGGAGCATAATCGAGGTCACAAGTAACTTTTTCATCGCTGGTATAGCTTGGGATGAACGGAAAAAACAGTTTGAACGACAGAAAATACCCTAATAATACAGAGTGGATGCCATATTGGCTTACGGTAAAATGTACATGAATTATATGTAAAATCCAATACCTTTTTATATATGTTTTCGCTGTTTTATCTCATCCTCTCGGATGGAAGGTCTTGTGCACCTCCTTGATGAAGGAGCGGTCGATGTGGGTGTAGATCTGGGTGGCGATGATGGAGCTGTGGCCGAGCATCTCCTGGACGACGCGCAGGTCGGCTCCACCTTCGAGCAGGTGGGTGGCGAAGGAGTGGCGGAAGGTGTGCGGGCTGATCGGCTTTTCGATGCCCGCCACGACGGCGTGCTGGCGCACGATGTTCCAGGCGGCCATGCGCGAAAGCCTGCCGCCGCGTGAGTTCAGGAAGATCGTGTCGTACGAGGTCGCGCTTGTCATTCCGGGGCGCAGCTCTTCGAGGTAGCGCTTCATCCACGAGATGGCCGTCTGGCCGATGGGCACGAGCCGCTCTTTCGAGCCTTTGCCAAAAACGCGCACGAAGCCGTCATCCATGTGGAGGCTCAGTCGGCCAAGTCCGAGCAGCTCGCTGACGCGGACGCCGGTGGCGTAGAGAAATTCGAGCATCGCCTTGTCGCGCAGCATGAATGTGCCGGTGGGATGCCGCTTCAGCGGCGCGTCGAGCAGTTTTGTCATCTCCTCGACGGTGAGCACGCTGGGCAGATAGCGGGAAAGCTTTGGCTGGTGGATGTTCTCTGCGGGATTCATCTCCGCGAGTCGCTCGGTCAGCAGGAATTTGTGGAACGAGCGGATCGCCGAGATGTTCCGGGCGACTGAACTCGCTTCGAGGCCGATGTCGTGCAGCTCCTGGATGAATTTGCGGATGTCGCCCGGCGCGGCTTCGCCTGGCTTGACACCGACCTCGTGCAGCCATGCGAGGTAGCGGCCAAGATCGTTCAGGTACGACGACCGCGTGTTGCCCGAGAAGTTGCGCTCGAGGGTCAGGTAGTTCAGGAAGGTTTCGAGCGCACTGCGCCACGGCGCATCGGGTTCCGGCATCCTTACGCCTCCAGTTTGCGGAACCGTGCGGCGAAGCCGCCGTCGAACCCTTCACTCGATCCCGGCAGGGTGAGCCGCGAGGTTTCGAGAACGAAACCGGGATAGCGCGTCAGAAAGGCTTCCGTCTGAAGCTCGTTCTCTTCCGGTTCGACCGAGCAGGTGGCGTAGACGAGCACGCCGCCGGGCGCGAGCTGCGAGGCGGCGCGGTCGAGCATGGCGGCTTGCAGCGCGACAAGCTCCCGGAGCTTGTCGGGCGTCGTGCGCCAGCGCAGCTCCGCACGGCGGCCGAGTACGCCAGTGCCGGTGCAGGGGGCGTCGAGCAGGACGGTATCCACGGCGCATCCCGGCTCGAAGGTAAGCGCGTCGCCCTCGCGAAGCTCGATGATGGTGATGCCGAGCGCCTCCGCGTTCGAGGCGATCCGCGCCACTTTTGTCGCCGTGCGGTCGAGCGCGATGACGCGGCCCCGATTCTGCATCAGCTCGGCCATGAAGGTCGATTTGCCCCCCGGCGCGGCGCACATGTCGAACACCGTGCTCCCCGGTTGCGGCGCGGCGAGCAGGCAGGCGAACCCCTGCGTCGGGTTCTGTACACTGACGAGGCCCTCCTTGAGCAGCGGTTCGAGCTGGGCGAACTGTTTCGAGAAGAAGAAGTTACCGAGTCCTTCAGCGTCCGTAACCCGTTTTGCCTCGGAGAGTTCAGGCATCGCCAGTAGCGTGTCGGGATTGGCTTTGAGACGGTTGATCCGGTAGCCGGTGGCGGGCGGCAGGTTGCCGTGCGCAAGCATCATCGTTGCCGTATCGATTCCGTAGCGTTCGATCCACCGTGCGGTCAGCCATTCAGGATACGAATAGCGGATCGAGAGCCGCTGCGCTTCCGGCATCGAGGCTGTCCAGCCGTCGAGGTCAATCGTCGCGGAGGAGATGTTGCGCAACAGGCCATTGACCAGCTTCGCCAGGTGCTCGCCCTTGTATTTGCGGGCAAGCTTCACCGATTCGTTGACCGCCGCCGAGCGGGGCACGCGGTCGAGGTGCATGAGCTGATAGACGCCGAGCCGCAGGATATTTTTCAGCACTTCAGCCGCTTTGGCGTAGTCGTGCCGGTAAAATCGCGCTATGACGTAATCGCACTGAAGCCGGTACTTCAGCGTTCCGGCCACCAGCTCTTTTGCCAGCGCCCGGTCGTTCTGGCCGAGGCCGGAGTGTTCGAGCATCCGGTTGAGCAGCTCTTCGGATTTGCGCATACCGTCGAGTTCGAGGAGGACGCGGAGGGAGGTTTCACGGGCGGTTAAAGATGGTGGCAATGGGCAGTAATCTTTTTCGTTACGGGTAGCAAAGTCTTGTAAAATAGTATCATCTGTCGTAGATTCATGAAATTTGAACGTTCTTTTTAAGATTTCGAGTTATCATCCAGAAAGGCGGAGGGACTGGCCCTGCGAAGCCTTGGCAACCTTCATTCCACATGAGCGGTGCCAAATCCATCCCGGAGGGAATTCGGGAAAGATGATGTATGTATTCCTGCTGATTTCATACCTCACTTGATGCTTCCCGCATAGACGCCCTGACCCCGACCGCGCACGACGGATCGAGCGCTTCAACCTTGTACCATTTGCCATGAGTGAGGATAACACCTACCGGTTCGAGACCTTGCAGGTTCACGCCGGGCAGGAGCCTGATCCGACCACCGGATCGCGGGCCGTGCCTATTTACCAGACCACCTCCTACGTGTTCGAGAACGCCGAGCACGGCGCGGATCTGTTTGCGCTTCGCAAGGCGGGCAACATCTATACGCGCCTGATGAACCCGACCACCGATGTGCTCGAAAAGCGCATGGCGGCGCTCGAAGGGGGCAAGGCGGCGCTTGCGGTGGCGAGCGGCCACTCGGCGCAGTTCATCGCCATCGCCACCATCTGCCAGGCGGGCGACAACATCGTCTCGTCGAGCTACCTCTACGGCGGCACCTACAACCAGTTCAAGGTGGCCTTCAAGCGCATCGGCATCGAGGTTCGCTTCGTTGACGGCAACGATCCCGAAGCGTTCCGCAACGCCATCGACGGCAACACCAGGGCGCTCTACTTGGAGTCGATCGGCAATCCGGCGTTCCACGTGCCCGATTTCGACGCCATCGCCGCCATCGCCCGCGAGAACGGCATTCCGCTTATTGTCGATAACACCTTCGGTTGCGCGGGCTATCTCTGCCGCCCGATCGACCACGGCGCGTCCATCGTGGTCGAGTCGGCCACCAAGTGGATCGGCGGGCACGGCACCTCGATGGGCGGCATCATTGTCGATGCAGGTACGTTCGACTGGGGCAACGGCAAGTTCCCGCTCTTCACCGAGCCGTCGGAGGGGTATCACGGCCTGAAGTTCTACGAAGCGGTCGGTGAGCTGGCCTTCATCATCCGGGCGCGGGTCGAAGGGTTGCGGGATTTCGGCCCGGCCATCAGCCCCTTCAACTCCTTCATGCTCTTGCAGGGTCTCGAAACGCTTTCGCTCCGCGTGCAGCGCCACCTCGACAACACGCTCGAACTGGCCCGCTGGCTCGAAACGCAGGACGCGGTCGCCTGGGTGAACTATCCGGGCCTCGAAGGCCATCCGACGCACGAGCTGGCAAAGAAATATCTGACGCACGGTTTCGGCTGCGTGCTCACCTTCGGCGTCAAGGGGGGATTCAAGAAGGCGGTGAAGTTCATCGACAGCGTGAAGCTGGCGAGCCACCTGGCCAACGTGGGCGACGCCAAGACGCTCGTGATCCATCCCGCTTCGACCACGCACCAGCAGCTCAGCGCCGAGGAGCAGACCTCGGCGGGCGTCACTGCCGATATGGTGCGCGTGTCGGTCGGCATCGAGCACATCGACGATATCGAGGCTGATTTCAGCCAGGCTTTCGAGAATTTAGCATGACCCGGATGGAGCACAGAGCAGTCATATCTGACACTACGAACTATTTTGAATCGAACGAGCCGCTGCAGCTCGAACTTGGCGGAACGCTGCCCGGCGTGCGGGTCGCATACCGTACCTGGGGACGGTTGAACGCGGAGAAAAGCAACGTCATCCTGATCTGCCACGCGCTGACCGGCAATGCGGATGCCGACGGCTGGTGGAGCGGGATGTTCGGCGAGGGGCGGGCGTTCGACGAGACGCGGGAGTTCATCATTTGCAGCAACGTGCTCGGAAGCTGCTACGGCACGACCGGGCCGCTGTCGCTGAATCCGCTGACCGGCAAGCACTACGGCCCCGATTTTCCGCGCATCACCATCCGCGACATGGTGAATGTCCAGCGGCTGCTGCTCCGCTCGCTCGGTATCGAGAAAATCCGCCTCGTCGTCGGCGCGTCGCTTGGCGGGATGCAGGTGCTCGAATGGGGCGCGATGTATCCCGACATGGCCGGAGCGCTCATGCCGATGGGCATCTCGGGCCGCCACTCGGCTTGGTGCATCGCGCAAAGCGAGGCGCAGCGGCAGGCCATCGCCGCCGACGCGGAGTGGCAGGGCGGCTGGTACGATCCGGCAAAGCAGCCGCAGAAAGGGCTTGCCGCCGCACGGATGATGGCCATGTGCACCTACCGCTGCTTCGAGAACTACCAGCAGCGCTTCGGGCGTGAACTCAGGAGTGACGGGCTTTTCGAAGCCGAGAGCTACGTACGCCACCAGGGCGACAAGCTGGTGGAGCGCTTCGACGCCAATACTTACGTCACGCTGACGAGAGCGATGGACATGCACGATCTCGGACGCGGTCGGGAGTCATACGAAGCGGCGCTCGCGGCGCTGAAGATGCCGGTGGAGATTCTCTCCATCGACTCGGACGTCCTCTATCCAAAGGAGGAGCAGGAGGAACTTGCCCGCCTCATCCCCGGCTCGCGCCTGCTCTTCCTCGACGAACCCTACGGCCACGACGCCTTCCTCATCGACACCGACACCGTCAGCCGCATGGTGTGCGAGTTCAAAAGTCAGTTGATAGTTGATAATGGATAATTGGGATAGGGGACGGTCAGGATGTCTGACCGTCCCCTCCCACACCACTTGGTATGCGGCTCCGCATCGGGCGGTTGAAGTTTGTGAGGTAGTCGGCCGTGTGTTTCTCCCGATCCGCCCCCTGATTTCACTTTATCCCTGTATCGCCAGCCCCGGTTTCTCACTGCCTTGTCCTTCCGGGCTTCACCCGTCCAGTTTTGCCGGCAAGCGTCACTCTCGGAACATCTGAGACATCCAGTTCTGAGAACAGGCGTTTCCTCTCCAACACTTTCAGTCCTTCACTCCCTTGCGGCGAGCTACTATGGCCTCTGCTGAATTCTCGCTCCGGCTTGTACTGTCGCCCTTTCAGGCATCGGGCAATGGCGTGAGGAGTACCAGACAATCCGTCCGCACAGCGGTTTAGGAGGTCTGACACCGGAAGAATTTCGGATTAAAGAAGCAGAGAATTTCCAAGAGCCAGTGGTCTTGTAAACGGGGGCAGGTCAATAACGGAAAGGCGATAAGCATTGGCTGAAAAATTTGCCTAAGGGCTGGCAAATCAAAAATATAACGTCTTGCAGTGGCGATTTTCAAAAAAGACATTGATTTTAGCGAAAGGGAAGCTAATTCCAATTTGCAATCATAATGATCTTAATATCCAGTTCCATCCGACGATAGAGTGAAGCATATCCGAGTTCTCTTCCATATGTTTCAGCCCTCGTGCGGACTGCGCAATGACAACGCCGAGCGTATCAAATACCCGGTTAGTGAAGTATTTCTCTCGCAATTCATCCCATGAGTGCTCGACAGGGTTTAACTCTGGAGCGTAGGGCGGAAGTCTCACCAACGCCATGTTTTTCGGAATGATAAGCTGAGCTGAACGATGTGATGGTGCGCCATCGACGACCATGATGACGAACTCGTCGTGATGGCGTTTTGAGACCGAGCTGAGAAACGATCCCATCGTCAGGGTGTCCATTTTCGCCGCCAGCATCCAGTCGATAGCTCCGTCCACCGGCGACACGGCTGCGTAGGCATAATTATACTCTCGAACCAGAGCCAATGGCACGGTTGGCCGAAGTGGCGCGGGAGCCCAGCATTTTCTGGGGTCACTGATTCGTCCGAATCGCGCCTCATCCTGAAACATCAGGCGAACCGGACGATTCAGGACATTCTGCTGGTTGGCTTCGTCCAGTATCTCTGGGAGTTTTTTTTAAACTCCTCTTGAGCCTCGGCATCTTTTTTCGGATGAAAGGTATCCGGCTCAACCTTGCGCCAGCCATGTCGGGCAAGCATTCGGTACATCGTGGAGAGCGAAATTTTCCGATCCAATCTTTTTTCCAGTTCGGCATGCATGGGTGGAACCACCAAAACGCCCCCGCGTTCAGCTTTCGCGCTCCATTCGGCCAGAAAAGCTTCCTCTTCTGGTATGCTGAGGAGTTGACGCCGCCGACCGCCCCATGGAGCTTTCTGGCTCGCCGTTCCGGCAACCTGCTCTCGAATGCTTCGCTGCAACCGGACGACGGTCGCCACGCCAACGCCAAGCACTTTTGCCGTTTCCGCACAGGTGCTATTGCAGACGTTCGGAAGCATAATGCTCAGGCCCGACCTCAGTTCGCGAGCCGTGTCGGCCTCCTGCACAAGCTTTTGCGCCTGGGCAAGTATTTGTTCGGTTACTTTTGCTGGTCGAGCCATCTTCTGTTTGACTTTGAGTTGTTGATTCATGAACAACGACAAGACAAATAGAAGTTATATTATAATTATCTTGACTGCAAATTGGAATAAACTGCAAGTGATTCCTCGATTCCGTTGATAAATTTAACACCGTTCAAGACCTTCTCGATTAGCTGGCACCCGTTCAGTTTCCACCATTTCAGCGACGCCCGTTCGGCCAGCTTGAACACCATGGCCAGCGTCGTTGCCATGGTACCCTGACCATGGGTCTTGGCCGTGCGGAGTCGAACCGTGGCAAATGCCGATTTGATCACGTTCGTACTGCGAATATGCTGCCAGTGCGCAGCAGGGTAATGGTAGAACATGAACAGGCTCGACTCATCCTTGACCAAGGCTTCGAAAGCTTTCGGATACTTGTCCCGATAGCGCTCCTGAAAGCGAATGTAAGCATCTCGGGCATCATTTTCGGTCTCGGCTCGCCGATAATTCGCCGCACAGCTGCTCAAACGCTGGAATGAAATCTTTGTTCGTCAGGCCGTTGAGGTAAAAGAGCGAAAGCGCCTCTTCGATATTCAGGGTCTTTCTCATGTATTTTGGGATCAGCGCGCTCGCAAAGGGTTTGATGGAAGGTACAAACGACCGGTTTCGAGGCACCTTTACCGTCAGCGGGCCTGCCGTGGAGATGATGGTTCGCTCAGGCAGATAACCGTTTCTGACGACCGCCGCCTTGCCGTCCGGGGTCTTGATCTGCTGATACGGCTCCATTGAGGCGGTGATTTCAGCTTCCATCGCCAAGGCAATCAACTGTTGGGCGGCAAGCCTGGCTAATTCTTCAAGGCTTACCCCTTTGCCGAGAAGTTCGAGTACTGATGGTGTTTCTGTCAGCATTTGTTGTGCTCCTTCTGTTTTTGCTCAAGGCAGCACTTGCCGCCGATCTGTCGGCTATGCTTTCAAACACAACTTTTTAAAATAACTCAGAATTTCGGATGAACAGGTGATTTGGATAGAGTAGGTCAACTATCTTGGTGACTACAGACTGGAGCTGTTCTTTAATGACAAGACCAGTCAACAGATTGACTTTTTTTCCGTTTCTTTCATCTTCTCGAAATCCTCTCATCAGAAAATATCTGAATATTGAAGAGTTTCGTAAATATGCTCTGGATGAAGGTGATCTGGAGTGGAATGATTATGATCTTTGTTTTCCGATTACTGATCTCTATGAAAATCGAATCATGGGGTGACGCTTTTCGTTACTTGCTATATGACACCAAATTCTTCGATACGTCAGCGTTTCTTCATGCCCTTCGCCTTCTCCAGCATCTCATTCGACTTGGCTTCATAGCCGAGCTTTCGGTACGCTTCGGCGAGATGGTGGTACACTTCGGCTTCGTCGATGCCTTTGGCGACCGCTTTTTCGAGAGTCTGACGAGCAAGCTCGTAGTTACCGAGTTTGAAATGCACCCAGCCGAGCGTGTCGAGATAGACGCTGTTGTCCGGTTCGAGCATCACGGCGTTGGTGGCGAAACGCAACGCCTGCCGGAGTCTGATCCCCTCTTCGGCCAGTAAATACGCGAGATTGTTCATGGCGAGGGTGTTGTGTGGGTCGAGTTCGACCACCCGCTCATAAACCTGCCGACTGCGCTTTTTCATGCCGATAAGATCATACGCCATCGCCAGATTGGTGTTCGCCTGAATCAGAAGCGTCTGGTCGCGAAGCGGCTTTTTCGCCCTGACAACCGCTTCAAGCACGGCTGCCGCCCGCTTTGGAGCATGGGAGTGAAGCAGCAGGTAGCCCTCAATAGCGCTCCAGCGCAAACGTTGAGCGGGAAGCTTTCGGCGGGCCTGCGCCAGAAGCTCGAACGCTTTGCGCTTTTCACCCGATTCGAAGCGGGCGGTGATCAGGTACTCCCATGCGGTCGTATTACCGGAATCGAACTGAATGGCTTTGCTCAAAAGTTCGATCCCCTCCTGCGGCCTCTCATGCAACATGCTGTACATCCCTTTCAGCATGAAAAGCTGGCTGTCACGCGGCCTCTTCGCGACAAGCTCGTCGATCAGCGCAAGCGCCGGGCCAACATAGAGGGAGTCCTTGCCGGAACGAGAAATATAGAGCCTGGCGAAATCATGAAGCTGCTCCGGCAGCGGCTCGGAGTCGAGAAAGGCGAGAAGCTCACGATGAAAATCGTCGGTGCGCCCGGCCCGGATGTAGTGGTCGAACAGCGCGATCCGGTAGGCGATATTGTCGCGATCACTTTCCCCCAGTTCCCTCAGCGTTTGAGTTGCCAGCGCCTCCTGACCGGCTTTCGTATAAAGCTCGGCAAGCGTGACGCCAAATTTCCGCACGTCACCTCCCAGCTTGAGCAACTGTCTGACCGTCTCTATCGCCTCAGGATAACGTTTGAGAGCTATTTCCAGCGTCAGTCTTTGGGAGAGCGCAGCTTCGTTGTAAGGATCGACCTGCGCGGATTTCCGGAACGCTTCGAGCGCCTGCTCCGGCCTGTTTGCCGCAAGAAATTCAATGCCTTGCAGATAGATGATCTCCGAACGCTCCGGCTCCAGTAGCGAGTCCTGACCGAACAGCTCGGCGGCCCGATTATAGTCATGCATTTCATGGGCGATGCCCGCCAGATACCGGAGATAGTGCTTGTTCGACGGATCGAGCTTGAAGGTTGCTTCGCCGTACACCCTCGCCGAATCGAGCACGGCCAGGCGATAGTATGATTTGGAGATTGAATACTTTACGGCGGCCTCGGCGGGACGTTGCGCCATGACCTTTCTGAAGCTATCGATGGCTCCCCAGTAATCGCCCTTCATGTCGAGAAACAGCCCCTGCGCGAACTCGGATTTGGCGTCCGGCGCGGAATCGGAGGCAGCGGTAGAGGGCGGGGCGCTCTCCTGAGTGACAACCACCGTAGCCGTGGCGACGCGCAGCCCGGCGCTGAAGAGGAGGGCAAGCAGCAGAATCAGCCGCCAGAAAGCGGCGATGCGAGCCGGTTTATCCGTCATGAGCTTCGGCGGCGTCGAACAGCGGCCCCTCGGCGGAGATGCCCGGATGTGAAAAGCGTTGCATCGCGAGGCGGGTCGCGACACGTCCGCGAGGCGTTCTGGAGAGATAGCCCATCTGGATGAGGTAGGGTTCGTACACCTCCTCGATGGTCTCCTGCTCCTCTCCGACCGAGACGGAGAGCGATGCCACCCCGACCGGGCCGCCGTTGAATTTGCGCACAATCGCTTCGAGAATCTTCTTGTCCATGTCATCGAGGCCGCCCTCGTCGATTTCGAGCGATTCGAGGGTGCGCCGGGCGACGGCGAGCGAGATCGAGGCGTCGCCCGCCACCTGCGCGAAGTCGCGAGCGCGGCGCAAGAGGCGGTTGGCGATGCGCGGCGTACCCCGCGAGCGGCGGGCGATCTCTGTGGCGGCCTCATCATCGACGCCGATGTTCAGGATGCCCGCCGCCCGAACGATGATGCCCTGGAGAATCTCGGGGCTGTAGTAGTCGAGGCGGCTGTTGATGCCGAAACGCGCCCGGAGCGGCGAGGTCAGAAGCCCGGCCCGCGTGGTCGCGCCGACCAGCGTGAAGGGTTCGAGCTTGAGCTGAACCGCCCGCGAGGCCGGGCCGCTGTCGAGCAGGATGTCGATGCGGTAATCCTCCATCGCCGAGTAGAGATACTCCTCGACGGCTGGCGCGAGCCGGTGGATTTCATCGATAAAGAGAATATCCCCCTTTTTCATGCTGGTGAGCAGCCCCGCCAGGTTGCCCGCCTTATCGATCAGAGGCCCGGAGGTGATCTTGATGCCGCCCCCCATCTCGGAGGCGATGATGTGCGCGAGCGTAGTCTTGCCGAGGCCGGGAGGGCCGGAGAGCAGCACGTGGTCAAGCGCCTCGTCGCGTTTGCGGGCGGCGGTGATGAACACCTTCAAATTGTCGGTCAACTTCTTCTGACCGGCAAAATCACCCATTCTCTGCGGCCGTATCTGCTCCTCGAAGCGTACTTCCGTCGCGTCGGGAGCGGTATTCAGGGCTTCAATCCTCACTCAGGCTCTTGTTTTGCGTTCAAAGTTTGATCCTCGGATCGACCACGGCGTAAAGCACGTCGGCAAGGAGGTTGCCGAAGACGATCATGATGCCGGAGACGAAGGTATCGGCGATGATCAAGGGATAGTCGCGGGCGAAAATCGCCTCGACGGTCACGCGCCCCATGCCGGGAAACGCGAAGATCACCTCGATGAAGAGCGCGCCGCTGAAGATGAAGGGCAGCGAACTGCCCATCAGCGTCACCACCGGCAAAAGCGCATTGCGCAGGGCGTGCTTCAGAATCACCACCCGCTCGGAGAGACCCTTGGCCCGCGCCGTGCGGATGTAATCCTGCCGAATCACCTCAAGCATACTCCCGCGCACGTAACGGGCGATTCCGGCGGAGCCGTTGATGCTGAGTACCGTCACCGGCAGGGCGAGATGCCAGATGCGATCCATGATGAAGCCGAAGGCTCCGTAGCTCTCCGCGCCAACTTCGTTCAGACCGGAGACCGGAAAAAGCGGCAGCTTCAGGGCAAACAGAATGATCATCATCAGCGCGAACCAGAACTCCGGCATGGAGTAGAAAAAGAGCGCCGTGACCGTCAGGAAGCGGTCGAGGAAGCTGTTCTGCCTCACCGCCGAAATGACGCCGATGATGATGCCGAAGACGAAGTTGGCGATCAGCGTCAGGATGGCGATGGTCATCGTCACCGGCAGCGCCTCGGCAATCACCTCGACCACCGGCTGCTGCGCCCGGCTGAAGCTGCGCCCGAAATCGCCGTGCAGCACATTGCCGAGCCATTTGATATACTGCACCGGCAGCGGATCGTTCAGCCCGTACTGCTGGCGAATCTGCTCGGCCACGTTGGGGCTGATGCCCGGCTGGATGAAGAACGCCGCAGGATCGCCCGGCGCGAGCCGGATGATGAAGAAGGTCAGGGTCAGCACCCCGAAGATAAGCGGCACGGCAATCAGCAGCCGTTTGAGAATGTACCTGAGCATGTCGTTACGGCGCGATTGACGGTTTCAGCGTCCAGTCGTCGATGTTGTAGAAAGTACCGGAAATATTGAGCTTCGCCCCCTGAATGCGCTTGCTGAAGCCCTGCGTTTCGCGGATCCAGTAGAGGAAGGTGATCGGCTGCTCTTCGTGCAGAATTTTCTGGTACTCGACCCAGTAGGGGCGGGCATCTTCGGTGCGCATTTTGCTTTTGGCAAGCTCGCAGAGCTGGTCGATTCTCGGATTGATAAAGCCAGGGAAGTTGAAGCGGCTCTTTTTCAGATCGGAACCCCAGACGTCGAGCGGATCGATCTCAAGCCCGATAGCCCATCCGGCCATCCACGCGCCGAGTTTTCGTTCCTGAAGATTCTGGAAAAAGACGTTGGTCTCCTGCTGTTCGATCTTGCACTCGATGCCGATCTCGCGGAGATTCTGCTGGATAATCGTGCAGGCGTAGTTCCGGCGGGCGTTTCCGGCATTGGTGCAGAGCACGAAGCTGAAGCGCTTGCCGTTCTTCTGCCGGATGCCGTCCGGGCCGGGCAGCCATCCCGCCTGTTCGAGCAGCCTGACCGCCTGCGCCTGATCGTAGCCGTAGGGCTTGATCGAATCGTCGTAGGCCCACTTCAGCGAGGGCGAAATATCGGTTTTGGCAAGAACGCCGTACTGGCCGAGATAGCCGTCGATGATCGACTGCCGGTCGATGGCAAGGGTCAGCGCCCGGCGCACGGAAGCATCACCGAAGAGCGGGTGGGGACGCATCTTGCCGGTCTGATTGTAATAATCACCGTCGATGTTCTGCCAGCCCACATAGTCATAAACCCGCAGGCCGATGGTTTTGAGGTCGACATTCGGATTGGCTTTCTGCACGGCTGGGAAATCCTCCGGCTTGACATTCTCGACCACATCCACGTCACCCGTCTGGAGCTGCGCGAGCCGGACGGTGTAATCGGGAATGACGCGGTAGATGATGCGTTTGATGTTGCCCGGCTTGGGCAGGTTGCAGCTCGCGCTCGACGAGAGCGTCAAAGTTTGCTGCTTGTTCCACTCTGCCAGGCGGTACGGCCCCGCGCCCACCGGCTGCTGGTTGAGCTTCGACTCACGGAACTCCGCAGGCTTGACGTTTTTCCAAAGATGCTCCGGCAGCGGCGTCAGCGAGGTATGGGCCAGCGCCAGATGCTCCGGCACCGGCTTGTAGAAGTGGAAGATGAGCGTGGTGTCGTCGGGCGTTTCGATAGCTTTGTCGAAATCGACCTGCCCTTTGTCCGCCCCGACCAGTTCGGCGAGGGATTGCTGGCGCGGGCTGGCGATCACCGGATTGCCGTAAAGCCTGTAGGCGAACTTGAAGTCACGAGAGGTGATAGGCTGGCCGTCGGCCCACCTGGCGTCGCTCCGCAGAATATAGGTGATCGAGCGATGGTCGGTCGACATCGTCCAGGTTTTGGCGAGCGCAGACTTCGGCGACCTCTCGTCGGGATTGCCCGATGAGGGGCGCAGCCGCTTTTCGAGCGCGAGGTAGTTCACCAGGCCGGTCTTGGTATCGAACTCGCCCTGAAGCAGTCCCGGATAGATCAGCCCGGTGATCTCGCTCGACGTAAGCGAGGCTCCGATGACCGGATTGAGGTAATCGGCGTCGCCGAGCATTCCGATCACCAGCGTCGTATCGCGGGCCGCGCCCGAAAGCGAGCCGCCTTTGCCGCCATGCTTCGAGCAGGCGCTTAACAGGGTCGCCGCCGCGAGCAGCGAAATGGACAGGAGACGGGCGACTCTCTTATTCGTTTTCATCGTCATGATCTTCGGAACTGATTGAGGGAGCGGACTCTTCGGATCGATCCCTGTTGATAACGTTTTTGATTCTTTCGGTCAGCGCCTCGGCGGGCACATACCCGGCATAGCGCTTCAGAAGGAAGTTCAGGGCCACCACCTCGATGATGACCGTGATGTTCTTGCCGGGGAAGATCGGTAGCTGCACCAGCGGCAGATCGACGCCGAGCAGCTTCACCATTTTCTGGTCGAGCCCGAGCCGTTCATATTCGGACTCCTTGCTCCATTCAAGCAGTTCGACCACCACCTGCACCTCCTTGGCGTCGCGAATTGCCCGGATGCCGAAGTTGGCCCGCACATCGACAACGCCCAGGCCGCGAATCTCCATGAAGTGGTCGATGATATTGTTACGCGACGCGACCAGTGCGTTGGTCTCTCCCCGGCGCTTGACCACTACAACATCGTCAGCCACCAGCCCGTGCCCCCTCTCGACCAGATCGAGCGCGACCTCCGACTTGCCCAGACCGCTCTTGCCGGTCAGGAGCACGCCAACGCCGTACACATCGACCATCGAGCCGTGGTACTGCTGGTAAAGCGAGAACTCCGCATCGAGAAAATCGGTGATCTGGTAGATCGCCTTGGTCGAGGAGCAGCGGGTGACGAAAACGGCAATGCCCGCTCTGGTCGCCATCTCGATCAACTCCGGATCGAGCTTGTTGTTGCTCGTCAGAATGATGCACGGCATCTTGAACTTGACGAAATTGGCGAACGCCTCGTCACGCTTTTCAAGGGATAGATGGTTCAGGTAACGGGTTTCGGTATTGCCGAGAATCTGAACCCGCTTGAAGGTGAACAGGTTGGTGAAGCCCGCTATGGCCAGACCCGGACGGTGCAGATCGCGCTCGTGAATACGCCGTTTCTGCTCATCGACGCTGTTGAGACGCCGGAACTTGATATCGAATTGCTTCTGTATTTTTTCAAAAAAATAGGCGACCGTGATCGATCGCTTTCTCAGGCCCTTCTGATCAAAATTCATGCTCGACGGATCATGGTTTTCGGAAAGTCCCATACCGTAACAGGGTCAGCTTGCTGACCCTGTTACAATGACATATTTCAGATACTCTTTTGCTTTTCCTTCAGTTTCTTTAGCTGTTTCTCCAGAGCTTCGACACAGTTGTCGATCGCCTGTTCATAGGTCGGAGCCGTCTCCCTCGATACGAAATCGTGTTGAGGCACGTGAACCGTGATTTCAGCCATCTTGTTCTGCTCGCGGTCGTTTTTCTGGTGATCGAGAATGACATGACAACTGAGTGTTCCCGGATAAAACCGTGAAAGCGCAGTTGCCGCGTCACGTGCGTATTCTTCTATACTCCCGTGATTGTTGGAATGACGAAGAGTGACCTTGACGGTAACCGCATCACTGGTAACTGTTTTTGTCATACCTGCCTCCTTGAAAGAGTTGAAATACTGTAAAAGAACTAAACCGGCTTCAGCCATGCCCAATCTGCTGGACACAAACCGGCAATCGAAGTCAATCAGGCTCTCGGATGGGCTTTGGCGTAAGCCTCCTTCAGCCTGTTGAAAGTCACGTGGGTGTACAGCTCCGTTGTCGACAGACTGCTATGGCCCAGCATCTCGCTGACGCTTTTCAGGTCCGCGCCGCCGTTGAGCATGTGCGTTGCAAATGTGTGACGGAGCATGTGGGGGTTTTTCCTTGCCGATTCGGTAACCGGTGAGAGATACCGCTTTGTCATTCTCTGCACGAGCATGGGATAAATCTGTCTGCCTTTTGCTGTAAGAAACACTTTCGACGTTTCACAGACACCCTCTCCTGATATTCTAAAGAAGTTTCGCTTTACTTCAAAATAATTTCTGAGCGCCTCGGCGGCTGGCTCTCCAAGCGGCACGATCCGCTGTTTTCGCCCCTTTCCGGTCACTTTAAGAAAACCGTGCGCGAGATCGACATCGGCGGTTTCCAGGCCGGTTACCTCCGACAGGCGAAGGCCGCAGCCGTAAAGCACTTCGAGCACCGCACGATCCCGGGCCAGCTCGAACGCCAGCTCTTCAGTTTTCTGTCGATCCTCCTGGCCAGCGCTTTTCGCATCCGATGGCATGAACTGATCGAAAAGGCGGGAAGCCTCATCCTCGCTCAGAAAATCGGGAATTTTACGGTCGAGCCTCGGGGTCAGCACCAGCGAAAGCGGCGAACGCTCGATTTTTCCGGTGTCGAGCAGATAGCGATAGAAGCTTTTGACCGAGGCGAGCTTGCGGGCAATCGAACGGGGCTTGACGCCGCTGTCGAAGAGGTGGCCCATGAATCGCCGCACGTCGGGAACTTCGACCAGCTCAGGATCGACGGCTGCAAGTGCGTCGAGTTTCGCCTCGTCCTTCAGAAATTCAAAAAACTGGATCAGATCGGTACTGTAGGCGGTCACCGTTTTAGGTGACACGTTCCGGGCCGATTCGAGATGTTCGAGAAACGGCTGGAGCCAGCGGCACTCGGCAACCTCCTTTTTCGCGAATCGGTTAGTGGTGTTCTTCATGAGACCGCGAGACTGATGAGGAACTCTCTCTCTTTGATATAATACAACCGTCGCTCTTTTATGAGGAAACTGTTGAAAACCGGCATCGGTTCCCCTGAAGCCATCACCGCTTCGTGGATGAGACGTTCTCCCGCAGAAACGCAGAGCGTGGCCGCCCAGCCGGGAACGCCCGCCGCGCCGATCTCCAGCCGGTGACGCACCGTGACGCTCGAAGCGCCGAGGTCTATGCGCTCGACGTGGCCCTGATCGTCGAAGGCTCCCTCCGGCAGCAGAATGCCCTGCCGCGCCTCTTCGCTCTCCGCCGCGTCGCGGAGCTGGTTGGGTCGCTCGTGCGCCGTGCCGAGATGTTCGATCTCGCGACCGGTCATGGGATCGAGCAGGTAGTAGTCCCTCTCAGGAAAGCCCGCGAACACGATTGAGCGGTACGCGAGCAACGCATCGCCGAGATTGGCCGTGAAGGCGAGATCGGGACGGCTCCACGCGACGCGGCTGGCCGCGAGATCGACCGCCCAGATGCCCAGATGCTCCGGGCTGCCCGGCTGAAAGGCGTGGCAGAAGAGCAGGTCGCCGTGAACCGTTTCAAGACCGATCATCCAGCCATCGCCAACAAGGGTCTCTTTTTCGTCCCCGGCGGTCAGCAAGAAATCATCGCACAGCACGCGCCCGGTGGAGGTTTCGAGGCAGAAGAACGACGCCTTGCGCTCCTGCGCGTAGCGCTTGATGCCCATCACCGTATCGCCGCCAAACATCAGTTGCCAGATGAGCGAAGCCTTGCCGCCATACCATGTCCACGTCTCTCCAGCGGATGTCTGTATCGGAGGCTGCTCCGATGCTTCAGTATTCATGCCGTCACCCTTTGGAGTTTATAGATCGTGACCGACACCGTCTGGTCGCCCTCGGCGTCGAACATGCGCGTTTCGACGATCTCGAATCCGTTCTCGTGTACCAGTTCGAGAAACTGCTCGGCCAGCCGCCGCCTCGGATCGGCGATGTAGGCCGCCCCGCCGGGCACGAGCAGCGCGTCGATAGCCGTCACGATGGGCAAGAGGTTGACCCGCTCGTAGAGCACATCGGCGGCGATGACGGCATCGAACTTCTCGCTTCCCTTGACCAGCCGCCAGTCGAGGCGAGCGGTATCGAGCGGCGTGCGATTCCGCAGGGCATTCCAGGCCACGAACCTCAGCGCTTCGGTCGAGTAATCGGTGCAGAGTACGCGAGCGCCGCTCTTTGCGGCGGCGATGCTCGCCATGCCAACGCCAGCCCCGAGTTCGAGCACCGACTTACCGGCCAGCTCCTTTCGCTCCATGATCTGGCGCGAGAGCGTCACGGCGGCAGGCCAGATCTCCGCCCAGTAGGGCATCTGCTCGTCCTTCAGAAACTCCTCGGGCGAGATGCGGTCGAGCAGCGCATAACTGTCGAGCACGCTCAGAAAGGTGAAATCGCTCGCCCCGAAGCGGTGGGCCACCTCCCGCAGATCGTATTCGGCGGCAAGTTCCGTGCGAAGACTGATCAGTTCATCGTCAATGGCCGCGTCCGAACGCCCGGACACCGGCACGGTATATCGTTCAAAAGGCATGAATGAAACTCCTGATGGTAAAACTTCGTCACGAATTTAATGAATATCGCATCCGTTTTCTATTTTGCAGCGCTCATGACCATCACTTCAACCCACACGGCAATCCCCATGAACAAAGAGATCATCGAAGTCTTCGACAACACCTTTCCCGACCGGGACTACACCATCGAGATCGTCAATCCCGAATTCACCTCGGTCTGCCCTAAAACCGGTCTGCCCGATTTCGGCACGATCACCATCAACTACGTGCCCGACAAAAGCTGCATCGAGCTGAAGTCTCTCAAATATTACTTCCTTGAATTCCGTAACGCCGGAATCTTCTACGAAAACATCACCAACAGGATTCTCGACGATCTGGTCGAAGCCTGCCAGCCGAGAAGGATGACCGTCAAGACCGAGTGGAACGCAAGGGGAGGCATCACCGAAACTGTCACCGTCAGCTACAGCAAGAGCCAGCAGTAGCCCTCCCCTCAAAGCAGAACGCCCCGGATGTCCGGGGCGCTTCTGAAATAAAACCTCTGTTGTAAATTCCGAGTGGAATCAGAACTTCTCGTAGAGCCAGATGCCGATGGTCTGTGCCTCGTCGTCGCTGATGCCTGCACCGGGGAAGCCCTGCATACGCTTGACGATCAGGTTGACCTGGCCGGTCTTTTTGTACTTGGTGCGGAAAAGATCCGATACGGAATCGAGCGTGTGGCACTTGTTGCAACGGGTATCGGTCAGGGTCTTGGCGGCGGCAAAATCGAAACCTGCCGGGGCTGGAGGAAGGTCGCTCGTCGCTGCGGGCTTGTTGAGGAACTCTTTCAGTTCGGTGACGGAACGAATGGACTTGCCATCCATCGTGGTGGTGCGGCCTTTTTCCCAGTAAAGCCTGAGACTGAAGAACATCACCATGACGATCACGAAGATGCTCAACGGGAAACTCAGGAACCACTTGTTGCTGATAGCGCCCGACATCTTGCCGAGTCCCATGATGATCAGAGATGCGCAGAAAATGAGCAGGAACCATCCCATGAACGACCTCAGAGGAGTGATGGCCGTCGAAACATTCGGCGCCGGAGCGTAGCCAGTCAGGAACGATACGCCGAAGAACAAAGCTCCCATTAAGACAGCCCCGCCTATCGCGAGCGCAATAAGCTTACCGTTAGAATTTTTTTCCATGACAGGTAATGGATTTGGTGTTAGCCGCTTGCAAGAATTTATTATGAAAGATAAACATTATTGACAAAGGGGGCAAACATTTAAGCCTAAAAAGCGTCAAACATTACCGATAATCCCGTTCGGGGATTTGCCATTTTGCTGGCTGCCGCGCAGAGCGTATGTTTCCAGGGAGTAGCATCCGTTGTCCAACCAGTTCTCCTAAAAGCGCGTATGATTACCTCCACCTCCAGCGTCGTCGATTTCGACAAAGCCTCGCTCGATTTTCAGTACCTGCTCGACTGCTTCGTCGAGGTGCTGGAAACGCTCGGGCAGGAAACGCTCGCCCGGCACATCAGCGGCGAGAACAAAACACCCATCGCCGGGTTCGACCGGGCCGAACGCGCCATCCAGGCGTGGTCGATCGTCTTCCAGTTGCTGAATATGGCCGAGGAGAACTCCGCCGCTCAGTACCGCCGCCGTCTCGAATCGAACGAGGGGGTCGAAGCGCTCAGCGGCCTCTGGGGCGAGGCATTGCGCCACCTGAAAAGCCTCGGCGTCACCGAAGCCGAAATCGCTGCCGAGCTTCCCGAGATCGAGGTGGAGCCGACCCTGACGGCGCACCCGACCGAGGCCAAGCGCCGCACCGTACTCGAACAGCATCGCGAACTCTACCTGCTGCTCGTCAAGCGCGAGAACCGCATGTGGACGCCTGCCGAGCGCGATAAAATCCGCACGGATATCAAGCTGGTGCTCGAACGGCTCTGGCGCACCGGCGAAATTTTGTTCGAAAAGCCGGAGGTCAGCTCCGAACGGCAGAATGTGCTGCACTATCTGCACTCGATCTTCCCGGACGTGTTGCCGATTCTCGACAACCGGCTCGAAAAGGCGTGGAGCGTGGCCGGATTCGATCCCGCCACGACCGCCGAACCGCGCAACCTGCCGCGCCTCAGCTTCGGAAGCTGGGTCGGCGGTGACCGCGACGGCCATCCGCTCGTGACCGCCGAAACCACGCAACAGACGCTCCGGGAGATGCGCGGCCACGCGCTCCGGCTCGTCCGCTGCAAGCTCGAACGACTCGCCTCGCGGCTCAGCCTCTCGGGCCGCTTCCAGTCACCCTCCGGTGCGATGGAGGAGCGCATGGAGATGATTCGCCACAAGCTCGGCGGCGACGGGACAGTGGCATTCGAGCGGAACCTGCACGAGCCGTGGCGGCAGTTCGTCAATCTCATGATCGAAGCGCTGCCCGATGAGAACGCGACCCGTTTCGACGGCAGGACGGAACATGAACGCTACTGCTACCACCGCCCCGCCGAGCTGCTCGCCGACCTGGAGCTGATGATGACCTCCCTCTCAGCTATCGACGCACGGAACATCGCACTCGGCGACGTCGCGCCGGTCTACCGCATCGTGCAGACCTTTGGCTTCCACCTCGGGCGGCTCGACATCCGCCAGAACAGCCGCTTTCACGATCTCGCCATTTCGCAGCTCATGACGGCGGCGGGCCTCGACGGCAAGGGCTTCCCCGAATGGAGCGAAGTGGCGCGTCTCGATTTCCTCGACCGCGAACTGCTTTCGCCGCGCCCCTTCACCCATCCCGACATGCACGCCGGGCCGGAGGCTGAAACCGTGCTCGCCTGCTACCGCGTGCTCTTCGACCACTACCGGCAGTTCGGCCCGGACGGCATAGGCTCGCTGATCGTGAGCATGACGCGCAATCTGTCAGACCTGCTCGTCATCTACCTCTTCGCCCGCGAGGTCGGCCTCATGGTGCCGCACGGCGACGGCGACGCCTGCCCGATTCCGGTGGTGCCGCTCTTCGAGACCATCGACGACCTCGAACGCAGCCACGAGATTCTCGACCGCTTTCTCGCCCATCCGGTCACGCGCCGCAGCATCGCGTTGCAGCAGGAGCTGCACGGACGGCGAAAACCGGTGCAGCAGGTGATGGTCGGCTACAGCGACAGCAACAAGGATGGCGGCATCGTCGCGAGCCTCTGGAGCCTCTACCGCGCCGAGGAGCGCCTGATCGAGGCGGGGCGGAAGCATGGCGTCGATATACTCTTTTTCCACGGACGCGGCGGCAGCATCAGTCGCGGAGCTGGGCCGACCCACCGCTTCATCCGGGCGCAGCCGCACGGCTCGCTCGACGCCGGACTCCGCGTCACCGAACAGGGCGAGACCATCGCCCAGAAGTACGCCAACCGCATCAGCGCGGCGTATAATCTCGAACTCTTCCTGGCCGGAGTCACCGAAGCCCGCCTCGACCACCGCAAGGAGGGCTACCGCCCCAACCCGCTCGAACAGGCGATGGACACGCTCGCCCGCAGCAGCAACAAAGCCTACCGAAAGCTCATCGAAACCGACGGCCTGCTCGACTTCTTCCGCCAGGCCACGCCGATCGACATCATCGAATCGAGCCGCATCGGCTCGCGCCCGTCGCGCCGCACCGGACGCCAAAGCCTCGAAGACCTCCGCGCCATCCCGTGGGTCTTCAGTTGGAACCAGGCGCGATTCGCCATCTCTGGATGGTACGGCGCAGGCACGGCCCTCGAAGAGCTGCGCGCCACCGATCCCGAAACCTTCGAGGTCATGCGCAAAAGCGACTTCTCCTGGGCGCCGTTCCACTATATCATTAACAACATCGCCACAAGCATCCTGTCGGTCGATCCGTGGATCATGGAACAATACGCCGCGCTGGTGGAGGATCGAGTCATCCGCGAAAACCTGCTCGGCACGATCCAGGCCGAATATCTTCGGACGATGCGCCTGCTCGACCTGCTCTACGGCGGCCCGCTGAGGGAGAAGCACTTCAACGTCGCCCGCTTCATCGAAACCCGCCAGGAGGGCCTCGGCAAACTCCACCGCCTGCAGATCGACCTCCTCAAAAGCTGGCGAGCCGCCAAAGCCTCCGGCGACGAACAGCAAGCCGACGCCCTGCTCCCCGAGCTGCTGCTGACGGTGAATGCTATTTCGGGAGGATTGAGAACGACGGGATGAACGCATCATGGAGGGATAAGACACTCGACGCACGAAGCCCTGTTACCATTCGGGGCTTCGCTCTTTCACTTCTGGTATTGACAAACGGATCACCTTGAGCCAGCAAGAGCCATGATAGTCAGCGAACAATTGTCGCTCCTGTTGCGTGCACCCCTGATTCCACGGAAAGAAACTTTCACCGCAACGCTCGTGGTTAGTGCAAGACGGCAGAAAACGACCATCTCCATAAGTACAAGCGATAGATACTGTCGCTGAACCTGAGCCGAAAACACTCCATGCTGCACTACTTTTTCAGAAACAAACTGCACCTGTCGCTGCTTTCAGCGCTTGCCGCCGCGAGCTGGTCGGTCTATTTCGAGATTCCGGTCAATGGCTGGGCCATTCTCTCCGTGTTTCTGCTGACATTTTCAATTTACCAGTACAACCGCCTTACCGATGATATCGAAGATGCCGTCAACGACCCCGACAGTCTTGAACGCGCCACAAAAAGTGAGGTCTTCATCACCTATGTGATTTTCTACCTGATCTCCATTCTTTCTCTGGTGATCGCCTCGCGTTTCGGCGCATCAGCCTTTCTGGCCACAACGTTCATCATCGTCATCGGTTATCTCTACAATCACAAGAGCTTCCCTCCCCTCCTCTCAAAACGGCTGAAGGGCGCACGACGGCTGAAAGATATCTACATCGTAAAAAATCTCACCCCTCCGCTCGACTGGGCAACGGCGCTTGTCTTTCTTCCCCTCTTTTTCGAAGGACGTCCGCTATCGCTCAAAGCCTGGATCTGCTGGGGCTATGTCTTTATCTGCGCATTTTTTATCGAAGTGATGTGGGATATGCGTGACAGCCACGGAGACCTCGTGAGCGGAATCAAAACGATCGGAAACACCTTGACCTTTCCGCAAACCAAACGACTGCTCATCACGATAAGCCTGATCTCCGGTACGATTCTCTTTTTTTTCACCTTCACGAAAATCCTTCCGGCATCAAGCTACTTTCTTTTGCTTAATAATCTTGCAGTCATAGTCATCGCCAGTCTTTACAAGGAGCACAAGGAACCATTCATGCGCAAGATCAGTGACCTGACCATCGTTCTTGCCACCGTTCTCTTTCTCTCTTTCGGATTGATCGCCTTCTATTCGAGATAATCCGTTCGGACTGTTTTTGATACCTCTTGACTTCCTTGTTCAGACATAGGCATTTATAATCGGAAGAGCTGACAAGCCTTGAGATTTGTTGTCTGCCATGCCGGAAGAGGCTGACTTAAAAAACATGGAAGAGGTCGTTTTTTCTGCTGTTCCATCTGCTTTCTCTGTCCCGACATGCCGGGGGCAAAACGCTCTCATTGAAACAGGCCGAACTTTTTCTTGATTTTTCCTTTGATGGTTTGAGGTCAATAATTGTTTTTCTGATGGCCTCAAGATCATCATTGCTGACTGTTCCAACAAACGCTTCAGGACGATAGAACAGTGCATTCAGTATGATTTTCCGGTCTCGTATAACAAGCTGAGAGCAATCAACATATGAATCATAGTCAAGAAAATCACAGGTATCGGCAGAAATCGGCAGGTGAAGCGCTCTCAATTCAGGAGAATAATTGACGACCAAATTTACCTCTGAGTTGATATACACGCTCGCCAAAATGATCCCATCTTGTGACAAACCGATAACGATAAATAATTTTTCTTTTGGTGGTCTGGTATCGTCAACAAAGAGCTTCAGGACGGAACCTATTTGCATACTCCGGTTTGCATGTTCGCGTTTGATGCTCTCGGGAAAGGAATCCCCCAAACTCATGAAATATCAGCAGTCTGATTTTCTATGTTCGACGAAATGTACTTGAGCATAGCTTCGTTAGCGCCGCCGACTTTGGCCATGTCGATAAAACTGATGGCTCCCTCTTCATCGGCGTTCGCGTAAGCCATATCGTGAGATTTTTCCGTTCTGCCGGAAAAAGGCAGGCATCCATTCTCCTGTATTGACTCGTCAAGACAGGCTCTTTCGCTCTCGGACAGGTAATCGGAATCGGGAAGCTGTTTGGCTCGAACGGTATATTTGCCGATGAGTTCGAAATATGGGGTGAATTCATCGCATAACTCCGCCATGAATCCTTCGTGTCGCAGCGCTTTGAGTATGTCGTAAGCCATTGACGGAACAGGGCCGTAAGCCATGGCGGTGTAAGTGTCGGGATTGATGGCCGCGCCGTACCTCGCAAGATGCTTTTCATCCGCGAAGTACAAGATTTTGAACACCTTATGAAAATCGCCAACGCCGCCCATGCGCTGTAAAATGTACAGCAGGGCGTTGATGATGATTTCGCGCTTTTCAGCTAAGGAGTACATGACAGGGATGAAACTTGAAATTTCGGCAAGAAATGAGTATGAGTCAATGTAATGAAAACACATCGGATATTTAAAGACCATGTAACGCTCATTAAACGCCGGTTAAACGCAAGAGGTTCTCTGGGCAAAGCTCCAACGCTTCACTCGACCTTCAACTCCGGCAGGTTCTCGACGATTTCGACGGTTCGGAGGCTGACGGTGATGATGCTGAGGAGGAGGTCGAGGATGTATCTCGGGTTGCCGGTTTGGCGGCTCCAGTGGTTGGGATCGTTCTGGATGCCGCTCTCTTTGTGGGTGGTGAGCTGGTAGCGCTCCATGATCCACTCGATGGCGCTTTTGCCGTTGACGATGTAGCTGTAGGCTTTTTCTGGGATTTTCGAGATGGTGATGAGGCTGTTATAGTTAATGGTGTCGCGCTGCCCTTTTTTGGGGAAGCGCATCTTTTCGACGGCGTAGAAGGCGTTGTCCGCGCCGCTGACGATGACTTCGCCGCAGGGCGGGGCGGACTGGTAGCTGATGTGCAGGTCGGCGAGCTGGCGTCCGGCTTTGCTGAAGCTCCAGAAGTCGCGAGGCTCTTCGACGAGCGGGATGCGGGGCAGCATCTTCTTGAGGTCGTCGGCGAACATCGTCCGGTATGCGGGGCTGTGCAGAATGCCGTAGACGTAGTAGAATATATCCTCTTTCGTCACCCGCTTGCCGTACATGGTTTGCGCCCGGCGCAACACGAAATCCGTCACGCCGTCGCGCCGGATATATTCCGATTCCGCAACCGCATCGAACAGCGTCGGAGCCTGCTTTTCCCGCTTTTCGTAGTAGTAGAGAGGGAAACACTGGCTTTTACCAACAACTTCAAGATCAGGAATAACGTCGGTTATCAATGCTGTAAAATCTTTAGTGACGCCAACTCCCGATACGCATATCACCCGGTTTTCAATATCCGGCTCCGGAAAGAGCTTCGGAATCTGATACATCATTTCGTTCAATGCTTTCGAAAAGTAGAGTTGCTGCTTGAAAAACGGACGATAGAGCGAAACAACGATCTTGCCGTTATCATAGTCATGCTTTTTGCCTTTTTCGGCACCCCACTCCAGCGCTCTTGTCCAGCTTATCTTTCCGGCATCATAATCAAGTTCTCGCTTGACGTCCAGATTCGGATTCGAGAGCTTTTTCTGCCTGAAACGCTCCGTCTGTTCGTTGTAGAAATCGATGGTCGAGCGGATGTTGCGTTCGAGTTCTGATTTCGATGAGTTGTAGCACCATGCGTCGCGCTGGGTTTTGACGCCGTTGGAATAGAAGGGCACAAAGAAGGTTTTCGACTTTTTATCCGCCTTATCGCCAATCGGAATGAATGTTCCGAAAAGGTCGTTGCGCTGGGTGATCCAGTCGCCGTGGGCATTTGGCTGGAGCGTGCGCCACTCCATTGCGGGGTTGCCGACGGTGCCGAATTTTCTGATGGTGGCGAGCTTCTCCTCGCGGCTGAGGTAGTCGCCGATGTCGCGATAGTGAATCGCGGCTTTGCCTTCGGGCTTTTCGGCCTTCCTCACCAGCAACGTGATGGCGATGGGGGTTCGGGAGCCGGAGCCGAAAATCTTGCCGCCCTCGCGCCGGGAGAGTTCGCCGCTTGTCCGCTGGTTACCCCTGAGGTTGAAAACCCAGATGCTCGAATACTCCTTTTCGAGGTGCTTGCGGAATCCGTCGTTGCTGTTGCCGTCGAGCCATGCGCCGTTGGTGACGAAGGCGACGATGCCGCCCGTGCCGGGGCTGACGAGGCGGTCGGTGGCCCAACGGAAGGCGCGGATGTAGGAGTCGTAGAGCGAGTTCTTGTTGGTGGCCTTCGTGGCGGCGGCGTAGGTTTCGGCGATGCGCCGGTCGAGCCGCCGATACTCCTGGTTCTGGGCGTTGTCGTTGGCGGATTTCTGGCCGACCGAGTAGGGCGGGTTGCCCATGATGACCATGAGCGGCGTGTTCTTCTGCCGAAGCACCCGCTCGGAGTTGCTGGCGAACACCTCCGAGAAAAGCTCGTCCGTCTCGCCGAGCTGGAAGGTGTCGGTGAGGCAGATGCCGTCGAAGGGGCGATACTCCGCAGCTTCGCCAAAAGCGTCGTGAAAGGCGTTCTCGATGTTCACCGCGGCGATGTAGTAGGCGAGCAGCACGATTTCGTTGGCGTGAATCTCGGAGGCGTACTTGCGCTGAAGGTCGCCGGAACCGATGAGGCCGCTCTGCAACAGCCGCGTGACGAAGGTGCCGGTCCCGGTAAAGGGGTCGAGGATGTGCACGTTCTCGTCCGAGAGCGAGCGCCCGAACTCCTGCCGGAGCAGATCGTTGACCGAGTGGATGATGAAATCGACCACTTCCACTGGGGTGTAGACGATGCCGAGCTTTTCGACCATCTTCGGGAAGCCGGTCTTGAAGAACTTGTCGTACAGTTCGAGAATGATGCGCTGCTTGCCTTCGGCGTTGTCGATTCCGGCGGCGCGTTTCCTCACCGAGTCGTAGAACTTCTGGAGGGTGGCGATATCCTCCTCGGCGCTTTGCGCTTCGAGCAGGTCGAGCATTCGCTGCATCGAGACCGAGACGGGGTTGTGCCGTACGAAGGAGTAACCCTCGAAGAGGGCGTCGAAGACCGGCTTGGTGATGATGTGCTGGGAGAGCATCTCGACGGCTTCATCCGTGGTGATGGCCGGATTGATGTTCTTGCGCAATCCGGCGAGAAACTCGTCGAAGGCCGCCTGGTGCTGGCCGTCGCGCCTGATGAGGCTCTCGATGCGCTCGATCTGCCGCTGGGCGATCCGGGCGACGCTCGTGGCCCACTGCTCCCAGTAGCGCCGGTCTCCCACCCGCTCGACCATGCGGGCGAAGAAGACATTCTGGAGCTGCTGGAACCGGAGCATGAGCTGCTCGCTCACCATGTCGGAAGCAGCCTGCGTCGTCCCGTTGCCCTGTTGCTGAATCGTCACTTCGCCGCCATCGCCGTAATGCCCGGCATCGGGCCGCCCGACGAGAATCTGGTCGGGGCGCTTGCGGTTCAGCTCGATCCGGTTGATCGTGGCGTTGAAGCGGTCGTCGTGGGCGCGAAGAGCGTTGAGCACCGTCCAGACCACCCGGTAGCGTTCGTTGTCGGCAAGCGCGGCGGCGGGATCCATGTCGGCGGGCACCACCACCGGAATGATGATGTAGCCGTACTTCTTGCCGGGCGAGGTGCGCATGACGCGCCCCACCGACTGGACAACATCGACCGGCGAGTTGCGGGCGGCAAGGAAAAGCACCGCGTCGAGCGCGGGCACGTCCACCCCTTCGCTGAGGCAGCGGACGTTGGTGAGCACACGGCACTCGCCCGGTTCCGCCGCGTCGGACTTGAGCCAGCCGAGCAACTCGTCGCGCAACGGCGCGGACATAGTGCCGTCGATGTGGCGGGCCGATGCCGAGACCATCTGCAAGCGCTTCTCCTCGGAGAGCGCCTGCACGTACTCCCCGGAGGTGGAGTTGAAAATACCACTGATCTTTTTGGAGACCTCGATGGTCTGGCAGAAAGCCACGGCGCGGCGCATCGGCTCGGGATCGGCGCCGCGAAGCACGCCCGCGTCGCCGAGCACCTGCTTGGAGAGGGCGTTGATGCAACCGATGAGGCGCGAAACGTCGTCGGTGGTGATCTCGTGCTCAGGGTTGGCGATGGCCTGCTGGAGGGCAGGCGGAATGTCCTGATCGCTGAGGGTGAGAATCAGCACCTTGTAGTCCGAAAGCAGGTCGCGCTCGACCGCTTCGCCGAATCCGATCCGGTAGAACTCCTCGCCGAACTTGCTCGCATCATCCATCGAGCAGAGTTCGATGGCGGACTGCGCTGCCCTCGCTTTGGCGTCGTCGCTGAAAAGGCGTGGCGTGGCGGTCATGTAGAGGCGTCTCGCGGCGCGGATGAAGGTGGCGTCATGCACCTTCGTGAAGGCCGAAGCATCCTCGCCCGGCATGGAGTAGCCGGTTGTGCGGTGCGCTTCGTCACAGATCACGAGATCGAAGATGCCAGAACCCTTCGCCCCGATCAGCTCCTTTTGCGCCTGCGCAATCGCATCGATGGACTGATAGGTGCAGAAGACGACCGTCATGCCCGAAGATGCGGAAGCATCGCGCCGGTCGAGCTGGCGGACGATGGCGGCCACATCGGTGGATGCGGGCAGAGCGAGATCGAGCACGCTGGTGCTGTCGCTGTCCTCGTTCTTCGTATGCTTTCGGGAAACCTTGGGATCGGAGCAGATGCAGATGGCGTTGATCGGCTCTTTCGCCCAGGCAGTCCATTCACGGAGCGTCTGGGAGAGCAGCGCGATGGAGGGCACGAGAAAGAGAATCAGCCCTTTGCCGCCAGTTTCATGCTCGGCAATCCTGAGGGAGGTGAAGGTTTTGCCAGTGCCGCAGGCCATGATGAGCTTGCCCCGCTCGGAGGTGGCAAAGTGGGCATGGGCTTTTTCGAGCGCGGTCTGCTGGTGCGGCCTGATCTCGCGCCCGGCAATGCGGGCGGCCTCGCCGGTGATCCCCTGTTCGAGCCGCTCCCAGTCAACCGGCGATTCTTCGAGTGCATGAAGCGTGACCCGGCTGACCGGCGGATTCTGGTTTTTGATCGTCTCCCCGGCATTCGCGCCCCACCGGTTGGTGGTTGCAATCCAGAGCCGCTGGGCAAAGGAGACGGTCTGGAACTGGTCGTTCCTGAACTCGCGGCTCGATGTGGAGAGAAACGAATCGACCTCCTGCTTGTCGATCACCGCATCCTGCTGCCAGCACTTGCACTGAATCGCCCAGTAATCTCCATCGTGGGTGAGCGCCACAAGATCGATGCCAGTATCCTTGCCGCCGAAGTCGCTGCGGGCTGGGAATTCATTCCAGAGCCAGATGTTGCTGAAGCGGAAAGCGTACTGCGGATCGGTCGCGAGCCACGCCTGCATCAGACGCTCGAAGCGGTCGCCCTTGTCGCGTTCGGAAAAAGCGGTTGCACGAAATCGGCTCAGAACTTCCCGGAATGGCATGAAAAACGGAGGTTTGGATTCACGAAGAGGATACCTCCTCAATGTACCGCATGTTTTGCAAAACGCGCTGAACAAACAGCGAACAACGAAGAAACGGATGAGAGGTCATTCCCGCCATCACTATCGAAATCGGTACCAGCCTCTTCGGGTGTTACCGAATCTGGCAAGAACGTCGATCAGTAAAATCGATCTCGATATCGAACCCGAGTTCGATTTGGATATGGAGATATTATCCCTCGGTTAAGTGGTGTGTCAAAAGAAAAATGACGAAAATTCGTCATCGCGAGTTTCGACCTGTCGGAATGTGGCGATCCATCCCTTTCCGCTATCGCGCTGAATCCGTATGGATTGCCACTTCGCTATGCTCCTTTCCATGAACATTTGTCAGCTTATCGCCATTTTACTTCTTTTTGCAATTGCTATTGAATAATCATCGTCGCTTTTACGCAAGAGGGCAGTCCCGACAGTTGAGAAGGACAGATTTTTCACAGGATAAACCATGTTCAAGGTTCGTGTGCGGTAGAGTACCGGATACGGGTGACTCGCAATGACGGGAAATGTACAAGACTGTTTGGTATTGACTTGACAGTAGGCTTGACATGACTGTAACCCGTTTCAGAGGGAATATCCTGACGGGTACCCGCCAGCGTCATATACCCTGACGATGATTGGGTCGAAGCCCTCATTCTTTGTTTTGACACCATATCCAGATCCAGATCGATATCAGATTGCTGATCGCCTGGGCGAATATATCTCTTGTCATTTTAGGAAAGATTTCCTTATTCCACTCAGCAGGGTTATCGACAGGGAACAACTGAAGAGACCTTTCCTTTGTCAGAATACATAAATCTATCATATATCCCATCAAATCATCATCAGGTATGATATTGGGTATGATCTCATTACAATGTTGTTTATTGGTCACATCAAATCGAATTTTTTGCGACAGCGCCTGCATTGGGGCAGCATCATCCAATCGACAGACTCTTATTATTTCCTCTTCTACCGCAACAGGGGTCACAGCATCTTCCCATAACTGTTCGATCGTGCCATGCAACCCTTCTGAATAATATTTTCCATTCCGTGGCTTCACCTTATCTGTGTCCGACGGTGGATCATCTCGTATATCACAATGCATCGGTACATGCGCATCGACAACATAATGCGATATCATCAGAAATTGGTACATGATCTGATTCATGGAACATCTGTCATTATATGTTCTCAACTTGTTCATGTCCGAGATCACTCTTGCCAGATGATCGACCTTGTATGGCAAGCCTCCGCCTCCGGAAACACGGTAATATTTATTCCTGCAGGTTTCTTTCGCCAGCGAAGCACCACCGGGAAACTCCGCCTCTGTGTACAATTTGAACGTATGGTACTGACTCTTGTCATTGAGTATATCGTCAGGCGCCCAGGACGCCTCGGTAATCATATCCTCATAATGCATAAGTAATTGCTGAAGGACTTTGCCCTTAAGGCGCATTTTTGAAATCGTTGCTGGCTCAGCAGATTTATGCGTCGTAACATAATGCAAATTCTGAAGCCCCTCGTATAGGAACTCTATACCTTTTGCAGCCAGATAGATATGTGTATTATGTTTCATTTTTCCGCCTCCGATATAATTTGTTCACAAAAAGACAGAAACCTTTAAACGAAATGACAATCTGTTTGAATTCAAGCCTACAGTTAAGAGCGCCGACGTATCATTTATCCCGTATCACATGTCATCGTTTGTTGTCCAGCAAGAGCATGCTTTCATAATCCCTTACTCCGTATTGAGTTATAATTAAGCTAACAGACGTTGAAATCAATAAAGTCCTGATAGAACAGCAACCAGTTTAAAGATATAAAAATTTCCAATCTCATGTGATTCACCTGACGTCAGTCATCCATAATTGCCTGATAAAATGGTATTCACCGTATTTTTTCGTATAATCAAACAAAAGCGACAGTCATCCCCTTTACCATTGTGACCGGCGCTGGCGGTGATCAACCCCTACTCATTGTCTCATATGCTTACCAAACTCTGCGCGGCGGCGTTGCTTGGCATCGATGCCTTGAAGGTCGAAATTGAAACCAATGTTTCGGGCGGCTTGCCCGCCTTCACGGTGGTCGGGCTGCCGGACAGCGCGATCAAGGAGAGCCGTGAGCGCATCCTGACGGCTATCCGCAACTCCGGCTTCGAGTTACCGTCGAAGAAAATCACGGTCAACCTTGCGCCTGCGGACGTCAAGAAGGAGGGCACGTCGTTCGATCTTGGCATCGCCGTCGGCTTGCTCGGCTCGCTCGGCGAGATCAAGGGGCAGTTCGAGGAGACCATCGTGCTCGGCGAGCTAGCACTCGATGGGTCGGTGCGGCGCATCAGCGGCACCCTGCCGATGGCCGTGATGGCTGCAAAGGAGAACATCCGCTGGATGATCGTGCCGAAGATGAACGCGGCGGAGGCGGCGGTGGCAATCTCCGCGACCGGCGCGGCGACGCAGGTGTTCGGCGTCGAGACGCTCGTCGAGGCGGCGGGACTGCTCAACGGCTCCGTCGCCGCCGAGCCGGTGAACGTCAACGTGGCGGAGCTGTTCGACTGCGAGCCGGAGTACCCGGTCGATTTCGCCGAGATCAAGGGGCAGCTCGCCGCCAAAAAGGCCATCGAAATCTCGGCGGCCGGCGGGCACAATCTGCTCATGATCGGCCCGCCCGGCAGCGGCAAGACGCTGCTGGCCAAGGCGATTCCGGGCATTCTGCCGCCGCTCGGCTTCGAGGAGTCGCTCGAAACGACCAAGATTTACTCGGTGTCGAGTCTGCTCGAACGCAACCGGCCACTCATGATTACGCGCCCGTTCCGCAACCCGCACCACACGAGCAGCAACGTCGCCTTGATCGGCGGCGGCGCGCAGGCCAAGCCGGGCGAGGTGAGCCTGGCGCACAACGGCGTGCTGTTCCTCGACGAGCTGCCGGAGTTCACCCGCAGCGCCCTCGAAGTACTGCGTCAGCCGCTCGAAGACCGCGAGGTGACCGTGTCCAGAGCGGCGCTCACGACGCGCTATCCGGCGGGTTTCATGCTGGTGGCGGCGATGAACCCGAGTCCCGCCGGGCCGCTCAAGGATCGCGATGGCCTGCCGACCGCCTCGCCCGAGCAGATTCGCCGCTACCTCTCCAAAATCTCCGGCCCGCTGCTCGACCGCATCGACATCCACATCGACGTGCCGAAGGTCGAGAACATCGAGCTGTTCTCGAACAGTCTGGCCGAAAGCTCCGGCGCGATCCGCAAGCGGGTCATCGCGGCCCGCGCCCTCCAGCACGAGCGCTTCGCCGCGTTGCAATCGCCACGAATCTTCACCAACGCGCAGATGAGCTCGAAGCTGATCCGCAAGTTCTGCAAGCTCGACAAAGAGAGCGCCGAAAAGCTGATGGATGCCATGAACCGCCTCAACCTCTCGGCCCGGGCGCACGACCGCATTCTCAAGGTGAGCCGCACCATCGCCGACCTCGACGGCGCGGAACACATCGAGATGAAGCATCTCGTGCAGGGCATTCAATACCGAAGCCTCGACCGCGAGTTCTGGAGTTTCTGAGCATGGTCGATCGATTAAAAAAGTTACATTGGAAGAGAACTTGGCTCCAGTGAATTGATGGAATGCATTTTTCTGAGATTTATCTACCGTTTTAATGGTTCAAAAAATGGTCTATTAGTCTTTAGTCTATTAATCAACCCGTAAATAAAGGAGGGTGACATGGCTATCGGAGATGAACTTGCGAGTCTGGATTTCGAATCGATGATTGGCGGACCACTTAACGCCGTTATCAAGGCTCAGGCGCAGTCTGCGGTGACATCGGTTGATTTCATCAAGGCTGTAGGATTCGACACGGATGATTCTGGCAATATCACGGGACCCACAATGGTCACGTTCAAGTATTCAAAACCTGTTGAAACGAAAGCTGCGGATGGCACCGTAACGGTTGAGCCAAAAGATTTCACTCTCACCGTACCATTCCTGACGATGCTCCCCATACCGTTTATTCGTGTGGAGGAAACTACGATCGATTTCAACGCAAAGATTACAGCAGTACAGGAAAGTACCGCGACATCTGAAATGGGTTTGAATACGGAATTGCAAGCCAAAGCAGGATGGGGTTGGGGTTCGGCCTCCCTGAAAGTCAATTTTTCCTACAAAAAGAGCACCACGTCGAGCGAAAAAGTGGAGCGCACCTACTCGATGGCTGTCCATGTACGCGCCGTGCAGGATGAGCTTCCGGCAGGCACAGAGCGGCTCCTGGGTATTCTTGAAAACTGCATAAAGGAAGTGCCTGCAACCACTTAAACCACTGAACATGATGAATGTCCCGTCCTCCTGTTCATTGTAGCGAACAAAGAGGACGGGATGTTCCCTGTTCAACCAAACAATCCAGATTATGGCAGATATTGGGGAATTGGTCGGTTCTCTACTCGCCAGTCTCGCACATGCGCGCAGAATAACCGATCAGGAAACGACAGAGATAGCGGAATACTACAGAAGCAATCCACTTCTTTCTGGAATGTCTGTGCCAAGAGTCAGGGTTCCCGAGATGGTCGTTGAATTACCGATGCTGATCGAAACCTATTCCGAAGCCAAGCCTCCTGCCCTCCAGACGCCTTCAGCTATTACATCCGCCGTGTTCGAAAAGTTGTCGAAGGAACTGACCTCGCGAGGCGCGCCATTGAGCAAATCCGCGCAGACAACCTTAAAAACTGCGCTTACACAGAAGCTGAAAAGAATTACGCCAGCAACAGATTCGGCTGCTCAATATGTACAACGTGAACAGGTTGTTCAGGTTGTCAACGAGATATTTGCAAAGGCTGTAAAACAATCCAGAATATCGGATCTGGACGCCAGAAAAATCGCTGCTCTTGTTGAGGAAAAAACCCGTGAGGTTGCTTTCAAAGATTCCGGCGTACCATCAAAAATCCACGCCTCGATCATCACTGCCGACATCAAGGAGAAAGCCGCTCTTGATAATGTTGTAAAGCTGAAGATCACCATGAAAGAAGAGGGGCTTGAGTGGAATGCCATCGATGAGAAAGATGGCAGCACGACCAAAAAACTGCTCCCGGAATAAACTCTTCTTTGTCATGTTAGCATTTACGAGAGAGCGGATGATGGACAGCCTGTCGCAGGTAAGCAAGCTGATTGACATGTATCAGCGGCGGGAATCGCAATTCATCGAAAAAACTGTGGCCTGGCTGACAGCAGCAGAGGAGTCCTTGTTGCAGATAAAAAGTCCGCTTGCATCGTTTGTGGCGGCTGAACGCGGAAAATTACTTGCGGCTTCTGATGGATATATCAATCATGAAATCAATCCTGGCAGGCATTCTAACAGAAAAACCCAGGCTGCCATGGCCGCCCTTGTTCTGAGTCGCGTTGAATTGGCAGTCCGCAACCAGATTGTGCATATCGACGAAAAATTCGATGCGCTGCGCGAGAAAATGATCCAGTTTGTTGCTGTTTCAACGGCGAACGGCTCTCCATCTTACACCCTTCCGGCACCTTTTGAGCCCAGAGAGGCCTGGTTGAAAACGGTATGGGAGAGCCTCAAGGTTTCTGCTGAAACAGCCAATATGCGCAACTACCTGAACACCGCCCTTACTCCTTCCGATCGGCTCTACCTCCTCGACTCCTTTATCGACAATCTTGGCAATCCGCAGTAACCCCTCCTGATCTTATTCCAATTTGCAATCATAATGATCTAAATATCCAGTTCCATCCGACGATAGAGTGAAGCATATCCGAGTTCTCTTCCATATGTTTCAGCCCTCGTGCGGACTGCGCAATGACAGCGCCGAGC